>BNJU01001018.1_pt1 | contig 283132 bp, 327 predicted proteins | sample 8539281 | NCBI WGS metagenome assembly BNJU01 (sample SAMD00202456, study PRJDB9452) | human saliva metagenome | isolation source: human saliva | place: Japan
GGGTGACATAGAGATATGTAACCTGTCAAAAAAACGAAAAATAAATCTGTCAGTGGACAGTAATGAGTGCGAACTCAAACTTTTTTTAATGAGAGTTTGATCCTGGCTCAGGACGAACGCTGGCGGCGTGCCCTAATACATGCAAGTAGAACGCTGAAGAGAGGAGCTTGCTCTTCTTGGATGAGTTGCGAACGGGTGAGTAACGCGTAGGTAACCTGCCCTGGTAGCGGGGGATAACTATTGGAAACGATAGCTAATACCGCATGAAAATTGCTTATCGCATGATAATTAATTGAAAGATGCAATTGCATCACTACCAGATGGACCTGCGTTGTATTAGCTAGTTGGTGAGGTAACGGCTCACCAAGGCGACGATACATAGCCGACCTGAGAGGGTGATCGGCCACACTGGGACTGAGACACGGCCCAGACTCCTACGGGAGGCAGCAGTAGGGAATCTTCGGCAATGGGGGGAACCCTGACCGAGCAACGCCGCGTGAGTGAAGAAGGTTTTCGGATCGTAAAGCTCTGTTGTAAGAGAAGAACGGGTGTGAGAGTGGAAAGTTCACACTGTGACGGTATCTTACCAGAAAGGGACGGCTAACTACGTGCCAGCAGCCGCGGTAATACGTAGGTCCCGAGCGTTGTCCGGATTTATTGGGCGTAAAGCGAGCGCAGGCGGTTAGATAAGTCTGAAGTTAAAGGCTGTGGCTTAACCATAGTATGCTTTGGAAACTGTTTAACTTGAGTGCAGAAGGGGAGAGTGGAATTCCATGTGTAGCGGTGAAATGCGTAGATATATGGAGGAACACCGGTGGCGAAAGCGGCTCTCTGGTCTGTAACTGACGCTGAGGCTCGAAAGCGTGGGGAGCAAACAGGATTAGATACCCTGGTAGTCCACGCCGTAAAACGATGAGTGCTAGGTGTTAGGCCCTTTCCGGGGCTTAGTGCCGCAGCTAACGCATTAAGCACTCCGCCTGGGGAGTACGACCGCAAGGTTGAAACTCAAAGGAATTGACGGGGGCCCGCACAAGCGGTGGAGCATGTGGTTTAATTCGAAGCAACGCGAAGAACCTTACCAGGTCTTGACATCCCTCTGACCGCTCTAGAGATAGAGTTTTCCTTCGGGACAGAGGTGACAGGTGGTGCATGGTTGTCGTCAGCTCGTGTCGTGAGATGTTGGGTTAAGTCCCGCAACGAGCGCAACCCCTATTGTTAGTTGCCATCATTCAGTTGGGCACTCTAGCGAGACTGCCGGTAATAAACCGGAGGAAGGTGGGGATGACGTCAAATCATCATGCCCCTTATGACCTGGGCTACACACGTGCTACAATGGCTGGTACAACGAGTCGCAAGCCGGTGACGGCAAGCTAATCTCTGAAAGCCAGTCTCAGTTCGGATTGTAGGCTGCAACTCGCCCTACATGAAGTCGGAATCGCTAGTAATCGCGGATCAGCACGCCGCGGTGAATACGTTCCCGGGCCTTGTACACACCGCCCGTCACACCACGAGAGTTTGTAACACCCGAAGTCGGTGAGGTAACCGTAAAGGAGCCAGCCGCCTAAGGTGGGATAGATGATTGGGGTGAAGTCGTAACAAGGTAGCCGTATCGGAAGGTGCGGCTGGATCACCTCCTTTCTAAGGAGTCCGTAAGGACATACGGAATGCACTTGAGTCTTGTTTAGTTTTGAGAGGGCTATGTGGGGCCTTAGCTCAGCTGGGAGAGCGCCTGCTTTGCACGCAGGAGGTCAGCGGTTCGATCCCTGCTAGGCTCCATTATCTAGTTTCACTAGATAAAGAACTTGTCCATTGAAAAATTGAATACCGATATCAAATAGTAACAAGAAAAATAAACCGAAAAACGCTGTGAATATTAATGAGTTTAAGACTGAAAGGTCAAAAAAATAAGGTTAGTTAGTAAGGGCGCACGGTGGATGCCTTGGCACTAGGGAGCCGAAGAAGGACGTGACAAACGACGAAATGCCTCGGGGAGCTGTAGGTAAGCACTTGATCCGGGGATGTCCGAATGGGGAAACCCAACAGGTTGATGCCTGTTACCCATTTCTGTTAAGGGAATGAGGAGGAAGACGCAGTGAACTGAAACATCTAAGTAGCTGCAGGAAGAGAAAGCAAAAAGCGATTGCCTTAGTAGCGGCGAGCGAAGAGGCAGGAGGGCAAACCGAAGAGTTTACTCTTCGGGGTTGTAGGACTGCGCTGTGGACTCAGAATTTATAGAAGAATGACTTGGGAAAGTCAGCCAAAGAGAGTAAGAGCCTCGTATTTTAAATAGATTCTGTACCTAGCAGTATCCTGAGTACGGCGGGACACGTGAAATCCCTGTCGGAATCTGGGAGGACCATCTCCCAACCCTAAATACTCCCTAGTGACCGATAGTGAACCAGTACCGTGAGGGAAAGGTGAAAAGCACCCCGGGAGGGGAGTGAAATAGAACCTGAAACCGTGTGCCTACAACAAGTTCGAGCCCGTTCATGGGTGAGAGCGTGCCTTTTGTAGAATGAACCGGCGAGTTACGTTATGATGCGAGGTTAAGTTGAAGAGACGGAGCCGTAGGGAAACCGAGTCTGAATAGGGCGTCTTAGTATCATGATGTAGACCCGAAACCATGTGACCTACCCATGAGCAGGTTGAAGGTGCGGTAAAACGCACTGGAGGACCGAACCAGGGCACGTTGAAAAGTGCTTGGATGACTTGTGGGTAGCGGAGAAATTCCAAACGAACTTGGAGATAGCTGGTTCTCTCCGAAATAGCTTTAGGGCTAGCGTCGACATTAAGATTCTTGGAGGTAGAGCACTGTTTGGGTGAGGGTCCATCCCGGATTACCAATCTCAGATAAACTCCGAATGCCAATGAATTATGGTCGGCAGTCAGACTGCGAGTGCTAAGATCCGTAGTCGAAAGGGAAACAGCCCAGACCACCAGCTAAGGTCCCAAAATAATTGTTAAGTGGAAAAAGGATGTGGGGTTGCACAGACAACTAGGATGTTAGCTTAGAAGCAGCTATTCATTCAAAGAGTGCGTAATAGCTCACTAGTCGAGTGACCCTGCGCCGAAAAATGTACCGGGGCTAAAAACAATTTACCGAAGCTGTGGATACCTTTTATAGGTATGGTAGGAGAGCGTTCTATGTGTGGAGAAGGTGTACCGTGAGGAGCGCTGGAACGCATAGAAGTGAGAATGCCGGTATGAGTAGCGCAAGACAGGTGAGAATCCTGTCCACCGTAAGACTAAGGTTTCCAGGGGAAGGCTCGTCCGCCCTGGGTTAGTCGGGACCTAAGGAGAGACCGAAAGGTGTATCCGATGGCCAACAGGTTGAGATTCCTGTACTAGAGTATGAAGTGATGGAGGGACGCAGTAGGCTAACTCGTGCGTACGAATGGATGTACGTCTAAGCAGTGAGGCGTGGTATGAGTCAAATGCTTATACCTGTAACGTTGAGCTGTGATGGGGAGCGAAGTTTAGTAGCGAGTGAGTGATGTCACACTGCCAAGAAAAAGCTTCTAGCGTTGTATCATACTCTACCCGTACCGCAAACCGACACAGGTAGTCGAGGCGAGTAGCCTCAGGTGAGCGAGAGAACTCTCGTTAAGGAACTCGGCAAAATGACCCCGTAACTTCGGGAGAAGGGGTGCTGACTTTGGTCAGCCGCAGTGAATAGGCCCAAGCAACTGTTTATCAAAAAAACACAGCTCTCTGCTAAATCGTAAGATGATGTATAGGGGGTGACGCCTGCCCGGTGCTGGAAGGTTAAGAGGAGTGCTTAGCGGTAACGCGAAGGTATGAATTGAAGCCCCAGTAAACGGCGGCCGTAACTATAACGGTCCTAAGGTAGCGAAATTCCTTGTCGGGTAAGTTCCGACCCGCACGAAAGGCGTAATGATTTGGGCACTGTCTCAACGAGAGACTCGGTGAAATTTTAGTACCTGTGAAGATGCAGGTTACCCGCGACAGGACGGAAAGACCCCATGGAGCTTTACTGCAGTTTGATATTGAGTGTCTGTGCCACATGTACAGGATAGGTAGGAGCCTATGAAATCGGGACGCCAGTTTCGATGGAGGCGTTGTTGGGATACTACCCTTGTGTTATGGCCACTCTAACCCGGTAGGTTTATCATCTACGGAGACAGTGTCTGACGGGCAGTTTGACTGGGGCGGTCGCCTCCTAAAAGGTAACGGAGGCGCCCAAAGGTTCCCTCAGACTGGTTGGAAATCAGTCGCAGAGTGTAAAGGTATAAGGGAGCTTGACTGCGAGAGCTACAACTCGAGCAGGGACGAAAAGTCGGGCTTAGTGATCCGGTGGTTCGCATGGAAGGGCCATCGCTCAACGGATAAAAAGCTACCCTGGGGATAACAGGCTTATCTCCCCAAGAGTTCACATCGACGGGGAGGTTTGGCACCTCGATGTCGGCTCGTCGCATCCTGGGGCTGTAGTCGGTCCCAAGGGTTGGGCTGTTCGCCCATTAAAGCGGCACGCGAGCTGGGTTCAGAACGTCGTGAGACAGTTCGGTCCCTATCCGTCGCGGGCGTAGGAAATTTGAGAGGATCTGCTCCTAGTACGAGAGGACCAGAGTGGACTTACCGCTGGTGTACCAGTTGTTCTGCCAAGAGCATCGCTGGGTAGCTATGTAGGGAAGGGATAAACGCTGAAAGCATCTAAGTGTGAAACCCACCTCAAGATGAGATTTCCCATAACGCAAGTTAGTAAGAGCCCTGAGAGAAGATCAGGTTGATAGGTTAGGAGTGGAAGTGTGGTGACACATGGAGCGGACTAATACTAATCGCTCGAGGACTTATCCTAGAATAAGAGCTTCATCAGAGTGCAGCGAATGGTTTAGAGAATTGTGAGATTTGATATTGTATTCAATTTTGAGTTGACAAGGCCTGTCTGAGAGGACAGGACAGTTAATTCAATAGTTAAGTGACGATAGCCTAGGAGATACACCTGTACCCATGCCGAACACAGCAGTTAAGCCCTAGAACGCCGGAAGTAGTTGGGGGTTGCCCCCTGTGAGATATGGTAGTCGCTTAGCGAAGGGAGTTTAGCTCAGCTGGGAGAGCATCTGCCTTACAAGCAGAGGGTCAGCGGTTCGATCCCGTTAACTCCCATATTCTGAAAAGAATAGGTCCCGTAGTGTAGCGGTTATCACGTCGCCCTGTCACGGCGAAGATCGCGGGTTCGATTCCCGTCGGGACCGTTGAAGTCGAGAAGATTTCAATAAAAGTAAGAGACTCGTTAGCTCAGTTGGTAGAGCATTTGACTTTTAATCAAAGGGTCACTGGTTCGAGCCCAGTACGGGTCATAAGAGCGGGTTTGGCGGAATTGGCAGACGCACCAGATTTAGGATCTGGCGCTTTAGGGCGTGGGGGTTCAAGTCCCTTAACCCGCATATAAGATAATAATGAGCCGGCTTAGCTCAGTTGGTAGAGCATCTGATTTGTAATCAGAGGGTCGCGTGTTCAAGTCATGTAGCCGGCATTTTTTTGAATAGGATGCGAACGTAGTTCAGTGGTAGAACATCACCTTGCCAAGGTGGGGGTCGCGGGTTCGAATCCCGTCGTTCGCTTGAGGCGGCCGGGGTGGCGGAACTGGCAGACGCACAGGACTTAAAATCCTGCGATTGGTAACGATCGTACCGGTTCGATTCCGGTCCTCGGCATAGACTTGTAAGAGGCAGTAGAAGAAGATGAGCACCCTTAGCTCAACTGGATAGAGTACCTGACTACGAATCAGGCGGTTAGAGGTTCGACTCCTCTAGGGTGCATTAAGTAATAACTTAAGTTCGGGAAGTAGCTCAGCTTGGTAGAGTACTTGGTTTGGGACCAAGGTGTCGCAGGTTCGAATCCTGTCTTCCCGATAGATGGCGGTGTAGCTCAGCTGGCTAGAGCGTCCGGTTCATACCCGGGAGGTCGGGGGTTCGATCCCCCTTCGCCGCTATAATGATCTTGTCGGACCTTTAGCTCAGCTGGTTAGAGCTCTCGGCTCATAACCGAGTGGTCGTAGGTTCAAGTCCTACAAGGTCCATAGTGTTATCTTGGAGGATTACCCAAGTCCGGCTGAAGGGAACGGTCTTGAAAACCGTCAGGCGTGTAAAAGCGTGCGTGGGTTCGAATCCCACATCCTCCTTAGGGACGAATAGTAATGACGCGGGATGGAGCAGCTAGGTAGCTCGTCGGGCTCATAACCCGAAGGTCGTAGGTTCAAATCCTGCTCCCGCAATAATTGGCTCGGTAGCTCAGTTGGTAGAGCAATGGATTGAAGCTCCATGTGTCGGCGGTTCGATTCCGTCTCGCGCCATACATTATCATAGTGGTGATGCGGGTGTAGTTTAGTGGTAAAACTACAGCCTTCCAAGCTGTTGTCGCGAGTTCGATTCTCGTCACCCGCTTTGAACGAAAGTTCATACCAAGTTTTCAAACTTGGGCGCGTAGCTCAGGTGGTTAGAGCGCACGCCTGATAAGCGTGAGGTCGGTGGTTCGAGTCCACTCGTGCCCATTAAATATTGGAGAATTACTCAAGAGGCTGAAGAGGACGGTTTGCTAAATCGTTAGGTCGGGTAACCGGCGCGGGGGTTCGAATCCCCCATTCTCCGTATAATGAGGAGTTTAGCATTTGCTATCTCCTTTTCTTATACTTTCTCGTTCTGTTTAGTGGGGTTTTTCTGATGAATCGATTTAAAAAGTCTAAGTTTCTGATTTCTTTTTTTGTATTAGTTGTTGCAATGACGATACTTATCTTATCTACCTCTTCTAGTTGGTTTGTATCAACTACTTCAAATATTATTTCATTGGTAGATAGACTTGTTGGTTCTCCTTTTGCTTTTGTAGCTGATAAAAAAGAATCAATGTCAGATTTGATGTCTACTTATAGAGAGAATCAGCAGCTCAAGAAAAATCTTTATAAGATTGAGGAAAAGGCTGGGAAGGCAGATTCCTTAGAAGATGAGAATGAGCAGTTGCGAAAACTTCTGGAATTTAAAGAGGCTGATAAAAATCAAATACAGATTGCCAGCGAAGTGATTGCTCGTACGCCAGCATCTTGGAAAAATGAGCTGACTATTGACAAGGGGACATCTGATAATGTGACAGATGCTATGCTAGTAGTCGCTAATGGTGGTCTAGTAGGAAGTGTTTCTGAAACTAGTAGTCAGTCTAGCTTAGTTTCTCTACTGACTAACGAGGAAAACTCAACTAAAATTTCTGTTAGAATTCAAACTAAGTCTGGTCCAGTTTATGGGATTATTACTGGTTATGATGAAAAAAACTCTGCTTATATCATCAGTCAGTTAAATAGTGCTGAAGATATAAAAGAGGGAGATGAGGTGGCAACCAGTGGCTTGGGTGCTTATAATGCAGAAAATATTCCTGTCGGTAAGGTACTTTCCGTGTCTGAGGCTAAGGATCAGTTAAACAAGATTGTCCTGGTTAAGCCGGCTGCTGATTTGTCGGATATCCGTGCTGTAATGTTGGTAGGGAACTAATATGAGAGATATTAAAGAACACCTTTTGACTCCTATTATTTTATTTTTTGTTTTATTGATCGACGGGCAGATTTCGACTTTTTCTGGCTAATATTCTGCCTTTACAATGGCATTTAGTCAGTCATTTTTATCTTTATTTTTCATGCTTTTTTTGTTTCCATCAACCTCTCTAGAAACTACAATATTCTCTTATTTTTGCTGTTTGGGGTTGATTTATGATGTTTACTATTTTCATACCATCGGTATTGCTCTTTATTCTTTTTCCTCTTTTAAGTCTCTTGGTTTGTCAGTCAAGTTCGACTATGCTTTTAAATAAATTTACTCGCTTTTTTTATCTGTTTTTGATTCTTGTATTTTTTTATTTGAATTAACCAGCTTTTGCTTTTGCGGTATTTTTTTGAATCTTTCTAGTCTGAATTTACAGGATTTTTGTTCTTAGCATTTTAGTACCGACTATCCTTCTCAATGGCCTGATATTCCTCATTTTTTTCAGCCTATTTTTCGAAAAAAATGTATTTATGATAAACAAGAAATAAAAAAATGTAATAAAGGCGTAACATATGATACAGCATTTTCTGGTATACTAGTTAATGTCTTATAAGAAGGAGTGTATTATTTTTATGAAGAAAAAACTACTCACATCAATTTTATTGAGTACGGTTATCCTTTCACAAGGAGCTGCACTTGTGAGCGTTAAAGCGGAGACAACTGATGAAAAGATTGCTGCACAAGACAGCAAGATTAATAGTTTGACAGAGCAACAACAATCAGCTCAGGCACAAGTCAACGAGATTCAAGGCCAAGTATCTGCTATTCAAAAGCAACAAGAAGAGCTTAAAGCAGAAAATGAAAAATTGTCTGCTGAATCTGCAAGACTTTCTGCTGAGATTGATGAACTGTCTAAAAACATCGTAGCTCGTAATGAGTCACTTGCAAATCAAGCTCGCAGTACCCAAACAAATGGAACTGCTACTAGCTACATCAATACAGTTGTGAATTCTAGCTCTATCACAGAAGCTATTTCTCGTGTAGCAGCTATGAGCGAAATTGTTTCAGCAAATAATAAAATGCTGGAACAACAAAGAAAGATAAAGAAGTAATTGCTGAAAAGCAAGTTGCGAATAATGAAGCTATCAATACTGTAATTGCTAACCAAGAGAAGTTAGCTGATGATGAGCAAGCTTTGGCAACAAAACAAGCTGAACTGAAAGCAGCTCAGGCAAGTCTTGCAGCTGAAAAAGCGACTGCTGAAAACGAAAAGAATTCTCTTCTTGAAGAAAAAGCAGCAGCTGAAAAAGCAGCAGCTGAAGCGGCAGCTCGTGAAGCAGCTTATAAAGCAGAGCAAGAATCAAAACGTCAAGCAATTGAAGCTTCAGGAAATACTACCCTGCAAGCTCAGGTTCAAGCAGTTGTTAATTCAGCTCCAGCAGCTGAAGCAGCGGCTCCAGCAGCACCTGCAGTGACTCAATCTGTTGCCCGTGCGAATAGACCAGTTTATAGCTCATCTGCATCTTCTTATCCAGTAGGTCAATGTACTTGGGGTGCTAAGACATTAGCTCCTTGGGCTGGCGATTACTGGGGTAATGGTGGACAATGGTCTGCAAGTGCAGCAGCAGCAGGCTTCCGTGTTGGTTCACAGCCAGAAGTTGGAGCGATCGCATGTTGGACTGACGGTGGATATGGACACGTTGCAGTAGTAACAGCTGTTCAATCTACTACAAGCATCCAAGTATCAGAAGCAAACTACCTTGGACAACAATCAATCGGTAACTACCGTGGATGGTTTAATCCAACAACTGCACAAGGTACAGTTTCATATATCTATCCGAACTAATCAGTAAAAAGCGCCTATGGCGTTTTTATTTTTAATTGAAAAATCAACTGAAAAAAGTTACAATGGTAGTTGGGAAAAGTTGTAATTGGACAATGAAAGACGATTTAGAATCTGGAGGGAATCATGTCTTTTTCTGATTTAAAACTCTTTGCTCTTTCTTCTAATCAAGAATTAGCGCAGCGTGTTGCTCAAGAGATTGGATTGCCACTTGGAAAATCAACTGTCCGTCAGTTCTCTGATGGTGAGATTCAAGTGAATATTGAAGAATCTATTCGCGGGAAACACGTCTTTATTTTGCAGTCTACCAGCTCGCCAGTCAATGATAATTTGATGGAAATCTTGATTATGGTAGATGCTTTGAAACGAGCTAGTGCTGAATCCATCAACGTTGTCATGCCTTACTATGGCTATGCTCGGCAGGATCGCAAGGCTAGAGCTCGTGAGCCAATTACATCTAAATTAGTTGCTAATATGTTGGAAATTGCTGGTGTGGATCGGATGCTAACTATTGACTTGCACGCAGCGCAAATCCAGGGCTTCTTTGACATTCCAGTAGATCATTTGATGGGTGCACCTTTGATTGCTGATTACTTTGAGCGCCGTAATATGACAGGGGGCGACTATGTGGTAGTCAGTCCTGACCATGGTGGTGTGAGTCGGGCCCGTAAGTTAGCAGAGTTTCTGAAAACACCGATTGCCATTATTGATAAGCGACGCAGTGTGGACAAGATGAACAGCAGTGAAGTCATGAATATCATTGGTAAGGTGGAAGGAAAAACTTGTATCCTAATTGATGATATGATTGATACAGCGGGAACTATCTGCCATGCAGCTGATGCTCTCGCTGAAGCAGGGGCTGTAGAAGTCTATGCTAGCTGCACTCATCCAGTCTTGTCTGGTCCTGCTATGGATAATATTCAAAAATCGGCGATTAAAAAATTGGTTGTGCTGGATACGATTTATCTACCCCAAGAGTGCTTAATTGATAAGATTGAGCAGATTTCAATTGCGCATCTTTTAGGGGAAGCCATTGTCCGTATTCATGAAAAACGGCCACTGTCACCCTTGTTTGAAATAGGTAAAAAATAATCTGAGATATATGGCTGGGATGCTTGATTTCTGGCCTCTTTTTTATTCTATTCCTACTATCTTTTTTAAAAAAAGTCCAACATTCACTTTAAAAGAAAACTCAAATTACTTGATGTTTCAAATATAAATAAATGACCATTTAAATAGTTGGTAAATTGACAATTTGTCTCATCCCTTGGTATTATTTGGTTTTAAAAATTTTTATGTAGTAAAATTCTTGACTTTTTTTAGAGTTCGAACTATACTTATTAGTAGGTAATATTAGGTAACGGGGAGTTACAATTATTTTTGAAAAGTAACGAGGAGATGAGATAATGAAAAAGGTTTTGCTTTCAAGTGCTGTGGCCCTTTCACTTTTCGCGGCTGCTGCACCAGTATTTGCTGAGGGTACAGCCAGTCTTTGGGTTAATGACATTGATAATAATGAAGTTCCCCAAGGCAGTACGGACTCAGAATCTAATAAAGTTATGGATGAATTGCAGGCCTATAGAGATGCACAATCAGCTCTGGATCAGCAAGTTGCTGAAGCTAAGAAAGCTCCGGTTGGCAAAGTGCTGTGATGGAGGATCAGGCTGGTAACAAAGTTCTTGTTATTGGTGAGGGAGAGTCGGCCAATGCTGATCAGCCTTCAGCGGCACCATCTACTACAGATCCATCTACACCGGCTTATTCGGCAGCACCTTACTCCACAGCCTCTTCATCAGTTCCGACTTTTCCAGCACCGTCTCAATCTTCGGCGGCGTCCTCTTCAGCAACAGGTAAAAAGAAGGCTAAAAAATCAGAAAATAAAGCAAAAAAAGCTCCGGAAGCAAAAGAAGAGAACAAGGAAAATGAGGAGAATTCTGAAGAAAAGTCACTTCCTAAGACAAGTGCAGTCAAATAATTTTGTCTTTAATTTGTGCTAACGCCTAAATATCACTGAGCCTTCGTTCGGTGATATTTTTTGTAAAAAATGAAAAATAAAGGATTTTTAGATTATGCAAGAAAAAGATAGGAGTCAAGCTTCGAATAAGAAACTGCTCCTTGTTGTTGGAATTTGCCTCCTACTGATTGTTCTGGTTATTTTTTCTGTTTTTTATTCTTTCCGTTCATCAGCATCAGGCAGCAAGCTTCGAGTTTCGCATCCTAGCAGGATTGAAACGTCAAGCTCATCTGCATCTTCAAGTCAGACAGAAAAGGAATATTTAGCAGAGCGTTTTGCTAAACTGAAAGCTGTGAATTCAGAAACGATAGGCTATGTCTATGCTCCTGGTACACAGTTGGATGAGCCAGTGGTGCAAACGAAAGATAATGCGACTTATCTGCTGAAGACTTTTGAAGGAAAGCAAGAGCCCTATATGGGAGCGGTCTTTATGGATAAGGACAATCATAGAGATTTCAGTGATCGTCTGACTTGGCTTTTCGGGCATGCTCGGGGCAGCAAGGCAGGAGATCATCGCATGTTTAATGATGTCAACTACTATGATCGTCAGGATTATTTTGACAAACATAGGTATGTCGTGATTGAGACTCCTGAGCGTAAGTATTATTATCAAGCTATGGGACTGGTCATCGTGCCGGAAGAGACAGCTTTTTATCGGACGGAGTTTAAGGATGACGAGGACTTTACGACTCAGCTTAGAAATATCTATGAGGCTGCTCGTACTAAGGATCTAAGATACAGATTAAGGCGAGTGACCGGTATTTGGTTCTCTCAACCTGCCGTGAGGAAGATGATACGATTCGTTCTAACCTTTATTTGCGGCAGATTCCTGATTCAGAACTGCCAGATTTTCTGGCCAAGCATGGCAAGGAATTGACCTATACTCCGACTCGTTGATTGGCCAGTCACGTGAGATGTGGCTATATCCATTATTTGGCAGTAAAGAATTTTAAGGCAAGGAAAAAGGGACTGAGTGCAAGCTTAGTCCTTTTTTCGGCATCGGAAATTATGTAATAGCTTTTGCTATGCTTCTGCATTTATAGTATAATAGTTCTATTGAGCGGCTGGAGGTATGTATGGATTTAAGTAAGAAATTTAATAAAAACTTAGAAAAAATAGAAATTTCGCTGATTCGTCAGTTCGACCAATCAATTTCTGCAATTCCGGGAGTTCTTCGGCTAACCTTAGGGGGAGCCGGACTTTACAACACCGGATCATATCAAAGAAGCAGCAAAGGCAGCTATTGATGCTAATCAAAGTCACTACACTGGTATGAGCGGTCTCTTGGAGATGCGTCAGGCGGCCAGCAGCTTTGTGAAAGAAAAGTACAATCTGCACTATCGACCAGAAGATGAGGTCTTGGTCACGATTGGGGCAACAGAGGCCTTGTCGGCTACACTGACAGCCATTCTAGAAGAAGGAGACAAGGTCTTGCTGCCAGCTCCTGCTTATCCAGGCTATGAGCCCATTGTCAATTTAGTAGGGGCGGAGATTGTCGAGATTGACACAACGGCCAATAACTTTGTCCTCACTCCAGAGATGCTGGAAGCAGCTATTTTAGAGCAGGGTGAGCAGCTAAAAGCGGTCATTCTCAATTATCCAGCCAATCCGACCGGCGTGACTTATTCGCGGGAGCAGATCAAGCTCTGGCGGATGTCCTAGGAAAATACCAAGTCTTTGTGGTCTGCGATGAGGTCTATTCTGAGCTGACCTATACAGAGCAGGGGCATGTCTCCATCGCGGAGTATCTGCCAGACCAAACTATCGTCATCAACGGCTTGTCTAAGTCTCATGCCATGACTGGCTGGCGGTTGGGCTTTATCTTTGCTCCAGCAGTTTTCACTGCTCAGCTGATTAAGAGCCATCAGTATCTCGTAACAGCAGCCAATACCATGGCTCAGTTTGCAGGCATTGAAGCGCTGACAGTTGGGAAAGATGATGCGGAGCCAATGAAGGCTGAGTATATTCAGCGTCGCGATTATATCATAGAGAAAATGGCTGAGCTAGGCTTTAAGATTATCAAACCAGATGGGGCTTTTTATATTTTTGCTAAGATACCAGACGGTTATAATCAAGATTCTTTCGCCTTTCTGCAGGATTTTGCAGAGAAGAAGGCTGTGGCCTTTATCCCGGGAGCGGCTTTTGGTCAATATGGGGAAGGCTATATTCGCCTGTCCTACGCGGCTAGTATGGAGACGATTCGAGAAGCTCTGAAACGCCTCAAGGACTACATGGAGGACTATGCTTAAATCTCTAACAAGTCAAGGTCTGGTTCTCTATAACCGTAATTTCCGTGAGGATGATAAGCTGGTCAAGATCTTTACGGAACAGGCTGGTAAGCGTATGTTTTTCGTCAAGCATGCTGGTAAATCCAAGCTAGCACCCGTCATTCAGCCTTTGACTGCGGCGAATTTGCTGATGAAAATCAATGATGATGGTCTTAGCTATATCGAGGATTATCAGGATGTAGTCACCTACCATCGCATCAATGAGGACTTATTCATCATGGCCTATGCCAGCTATGTGGCAGCCTTGGCAGATGCCAGTCTTCAGGACAATCAGCCGGATCCGGCGCTCTTGCTTTTCTGCAGAAAACTCTGGAGCTGATGAATAATGGTCTGGACTATGAGGTGCTGACCAATATCTTTGAGATTCAGATTTTGTCACGTTTTGGGGTTTCGCTGAACTTCCATGACTGTGCCTTTTGTCATCGGACAGGTCTGCCTTTTGACTTCTCTTTCAAATATAGCGGAGTCCTTTGCCCTGATCATTACCATCAGGATGAACGGCGCTGTTATCTAAATCCTAATCTTCCTTTTCTGCTGGACCAATTTCAGGCGGTTCGCTTTAGCGAATTGGAGACCATTTCTTTGAAGCCAGATATAAAAAAGCAGCTACGGGATTTTATTGACCTGCTCTATGATGAATATGTCGGCATCCATCTCAAATCCAAAAAATTTATAGATTCTCTGGGGGACTGGGGAAGCATTTTAAAAGATAAGAACGAGGAATAAATCGAATGAAAAAAATAGCTGTTGATGCTATGGGAGGGGACAATGCCCCTCAGGCTTTGGTGGAAGGAGTCAATCGAGCGGTACAGGAGTTTTCGGATATTGAAATTCTCCTTTATGGCGATGAGGCGAAAATTAAGCCTTATCTGACTGCTGGTGAGCGGGTCCGCATCATCCACACGGAGGAAAAGATTGACTCGGACGACGAGCCGACAAAGGCCATTCGTCAGAAGAAAGAGGCTAGTATGGTTCTGGCAGCCAAGGCTGTGAAGGCAGGGGAAGCAGATGCTATGCTGTCTGCTGGAAATACTGGAGCGCTTTTAGCCGCCGGTTTCTTTATCGTAGGGCGTATCAAGAATATTGACCGACCTGGGCTCTTATCTACTATGCCAACGGTTGGCGGTCAGGGATTTGATATGCTGGATTTGGGAGCCAATGCTGAAAACACAGCCCATCATTTACACCAGTATGCGACTTTGGGTTCTTTCTATGCTGAAAATGTCCGAGGAATCAAGAAGCCGAGGGTGGGTCTCTTGAATAACGGAACGGAAAGCAGCAAGGGCGACCCTCTGCGTAAGGAAGCCTATGAGCTTTGTCGGGGGATTCAACACTTAACTTTATCGGCAATGTAGAAGCGCGTGATTTGATGGATGATGTGGCGGATGTTGTCGTTGCAGATGGCTTTACTGGTAATGCTGTTCTGAAATCAATCGAAGGAACTGCTATCAGTATCATGGGTCAGCTGAAGAAGTCTATTTTAGGCGGTGGTTTCAAGGCTAAATTGGGAGCTTGGCTGCTCAAGGACAGCCTGCGAGGGCTCAAAAATAGTCTGGACTATTCTAGTGCAGGCGGTGCAGTTCTATTCGGTTTGAAAGCGCCTGTTGTCAAAACGCATGGCTCTAGCGATGCTAAGGCTGTTTATAGTACGATTCGTCAAATTCGGACCATGCTGGAAACAGATGTTGTTGGTAAATCGGTCATTGAATTTTCAGATGCAAAGGAGTAACCATGAGCGAAAAAGAAATTTATGCAAAAATTGTCGAAATCATTCAAGAACATGACAGCAGCAAGCTGCAGATCACTCCAGAGTTGAATTTGAAAGAAGAACTGGGAGTGGACTCTGTTGATTTGATGGAATTTATCATCAATTTGGAAGAAGCTTTTGATATTGAGATTCCTGATGAGGATATGGATAACTTCAAAACAATTTCCGATGTGGTGGCTTATATCCATGAGAAACTGAAGAAGCAACATTAAAAATCAAAGATCGGTATCTTCCGGTCTTTTTTTGTATCTTGGAAAGGAAACGATTTCTTTAACTGGGTATATGGTATATAAAGTTTATACGGAATTTCTTGTAAAATATATTCAAAGATGATAAAATGAGGGTATAAAACCACGAAAGGCGAATATTAAAATGTCTAATAAGTTATTATATTCGGGAAAAGCTAAGGATATTTTCTCTACAGATGATGAGCAAGTCATTCTGGCACGCTACAAGGACCAAGCAACGGCTTTTAATGGAGTCAAGAAGGAGCAGATTGCTGGTAAAGGAGTGCTCAACAACCAGATTTCATCTTTTATTTTTGAGAAACTCAATGCAGCTGGTGTGGCGACGCATTTTATTGGGAAGGTTTCGGATACGGACCAGCTAAATAAAAAAGTAGAGATTATTCCTTTGGAAGTGGTGCTGCGCAACTACACAGCGGGTTCTTTTTCCAAACGTTTTGGAGTAGAAGAGGGTATCGCGCTTGAAACTCCAATTGTGGAATTTTATTACAAAAATGATGATTTGGACGATCCTTTCATCAATGACGAGCATGTGAAATTCTTGAAGATTGCTAGCGATCAAGAAATTGCCTTTGAAAGAGGAGACTCGTCGAATCAACAAGCTCTTGTCAGACTGGTTCCGCCAAATCGGACTGAAATTGATTGATTTCAAGTTAGAGTTCGGCTTTGACAAAGATGGCAAGATTATTCTGGCGGATGAATTTTCACCAGACAATTGCCGCCTCTGGGATGCGGAAGGCCATCACATGGACAAGGATGTTTTCCGGCGTGGCCTTGGTGAACTGACAGATGTCTATCAGGTTGTTTGGGAAAAATTGCAGGCGATTAAGTAAGGACAGGGTGTGAAAAATCATGGACAAGCGTATTTTTGTAGAGAAGAAGAGCAACTTCGGTGTGAAGTCACAGAGCTTGGTGAGAGAGCTGACGCATAATCTTCAGTTGAAAACATTGTCAGATCTTCGGATGATTCAAGTTTATGATGTCTTTCATCTGGCAGAAGATTTGGTCGCTCGGGCTGAAAAGCATATTTTCTCTGAGCAGGTGACTGATAGATTGCTGACGGAGGAGGAAGTAGAGGATGCACTTGCAGAGACAACGTTTTTTGCCATCGAAGCGTTGCCGGGTCAGTTTGACCAGCGGGCAGCCAGCTCTCAGGAGGCTCTCTCTTTTTGCTCGGTGCTGGGACCGATGTTCTGGTGAGGACAGCTCAGCTTTATTTGGTCAATAAAGACATCTCAGACAGCGAGTTGGAAGCAATCAAGAAATACTTGCTGAATCCAGTTGATTCACGCTTTAAAGATATTGAGCAGCCGATCCAACTGGAGCAGTTCTCTGAGTCTGACAAGACCATTCCGGTTCTGGACTTCTTTAAGGACTATACGGAAGCGGACTTTAAAGCCTACAAGCAGGAGCATGGTCTGGCTATGGAAGTGGCAGATTTGCTCTTCATTCAAGACTATTTCAAGTCGATTGGCCGTTTTCCGACAGAGACTGAGCTTAAGGTTTTAGATACTTACTGGTCTGATCACTGCCGACATACGACCTTTGAGACAGAGTTGAAGAAGATTGATTTTTCAGCTTCAAGTTTGAAAAAGCAACTGCAGGCCACTTATGATAAATACTTGGCTATGCGCGATGAGCTGGGACGTGGGGACAAACCGCAGACTCTTATGGATATGGCGACTATTTTTTTGGTCGCTACGAGCGAGCCAATGGCCGTCTGGATGACATGGAAGTGTCTGATGAGATCAATGCCTGCTCAGTGGAGATTGAAGTGGATGTGGATGGTATCAAGGAGCCTTGGCTGCTGATGTTCAAAAAAATGAAACCCATAACCACCCAACAGAAATTGAACCTTTTGGAGGGGCTGCGACCTGTATCGGAGGAGCCATTCGTGATCCACTCTCTGGTCGTTCTTATGTTTATCAAGCAATGCGGATTTCAGGTGCAGGCGATATTACTGAGCCGATTGCTGAAACGCGGGCTGGCAAGCTTCCTCAGCAGGTCATTTCAAAAACTGCAGCGCATGGCTATTCTTCTTACGGGAATCAAATTGGTCTAGCAACGACCTATGTTCGTGAGTATTTCCATCCAGGCTTTGTAGCCAAGCGGATGGAGCTAGGTGCAGTTGTTGGTGCGGCTCCTAAGGAAAATGTTGTCCGTGAAAAACCAGCGGCAGGTGATGTGGTTATCTTGCTGGGAGGCAAGACGGGCCGTGATGGTGTCGGTGGAGCGACTGGATCGTCCAAGGTTCAGACAGCTGCGTCTGTGGAGACTGCTGGTGCTGAAGTACAAAAAGGAAATGCTATTGAGGAGCGCAAGATTCAGCGTCTCTTCCGCGATGGCAATGTGACTCGTCTCATCAAGAAATCCAATGACTTTGGGGCCGGGGGTGTCTGCGTAGCTATTGGTGAATTGGCAGATGGGCTGGAAATTGACCTTGACAAGGTACCGCTCAAATACCAAGGACTTAATGGTACAGAAATCGCGATTTCTGAATCGCAGGAGCGGATGGCAGTGGTGGTTCGTCCAGAAGATGTGGAACAATTTATCGCTGCAGCAGCTAAGGAAAATCTGCTGGCAGTTGTTGTGGCTAAAGTGACAGAAAAGCCAAATCTGGTTATGCACTGGAACGGGGAAACCATCGTTGATATTGAGAGGAGTTTTCTGGACACCAATGGCGTGCGCGTGGTTGTGGATGCCAAGGTTGTGGATGCCCAAGAAGTACTGCCAGGGCAGGCTGTGACTTCTGAAGCAAGTCTGGAGCAGGACCTCAAGAGCTTACTCAGCGACCTCAATCATACCAGTCAAAAGGGGCTGCAGACGATCTTTGACAGTTCTGTTGGCCGCTCTACTGTTAATCATCCTATCGGCGGGCGCTACCAAATCACGCCGACTGAGGCTTCTGTGCAGAAACTGCCAGTTGAGCATGGCAAGACTGAGACGGTCTCTGTGATGGCGCAGGGCTACAATCCTTATGTGGCAGCTTGGTCGCCTTATCATGGAGCAGCTTATGCAGTGATTGAAGCGACAGCTCGCTTGGTTGCTGCTGGTTCGGACTGGTCCAAGGCTCGCTTCTCTTATCAGGAGTACTTGAGCGGATGGACAAGCAGGCTGAGCGTTTTGGACAGCCGGTCTCTGCTCTGCTTGGTTCAATTGAAGCTCAGATTCAGCTCGGTTTGCCGTCTATTGGTGGTAAGGATTCCATGAGCGGAACTTTTGAAGAATTGACCGTGCCGCCGACCTTGGTAGCTTTTGGCGTGACTACTTCTACTGCTGGGCGCATCCTGTCTCCAGAGTTTAAGGCAGCAGGAGAGTCCATCTACTATCTGCCAGGACAGGTCCTGTCTCAGGATATTGACTTTGACTTAATCAAGAATAACTTTGAAAATTTTGCGGCCATTCAGGACAAGTATGAGATTACAGCCGCCGCCGCTGTTAAATACGGTGGTCTGGCAGAGAGTCTGGCCTTGATGAGCTTTGGTAATCGTATTGGTGCTCAAGTGGATGTTGCTGATCTGCCTTCCGTTTTGCAGGCGCAGCTGGGCGGATTTGTCTTTACCAGTCCGAAGCAGGATATTCCAGACGCAGTGAAGATCGGTCAGACCAAGCCAGACTTTACACTGATTGTCAATGGTGTCCAGCTTGAGGGAGCAGAGCTCTTGGCAAGCTTTGAAGGCCGACTAGAGCCTATCTACCCGACAGAATTTAAACAAGAAACAGTTATTGAAGAAGTGCCGGCTCTTGTCGCTGATACAGTTATCAAAGCCAAAGAGACAGTGGCGGAACCGCTGGTTTACATTCCGGTCTTCCCTGGAACCAACTCAGAATACGACTCAGCCAAAGCCTTTGAAGCAGCTGGAGCCAAGGTCAATCTAGTTCCATTCGTTACTTTGGATGAAGCAGCCATTGTCAAGTCCGTTGACAGCATGGTTGACAATATTGACAAAGCGAATATCATCTTCTTTGCAGGCGGTTTCTCTGCTGCAGATGAGCCAGATGGGTCAGCTAAGTTTATCGTCAACATCTTGCTAAACGAGAAGGTCAAGAAAGCCATCGATGCTTTCATCGCTCGCGGCGGTCTCATCATTGGTATCTGTAATGGATTCCAGGCTTTAGTAAAATCCGGTCTTCTTCCTTACGGAAATTTCGAAGAAGCAGGGGGCTAACAGCCCAACTCTCTTTTACAATGATGCCAACCAGCATGTGGCCAAGATGGTTGAAACCCGCATTGCCAATACCAACTCGCCTTGGCTAGCTGGTGTGCAAGTGGGAGATATCCATGCCATTCCGGTTTCACATGGTGAAGGGAAATTTGTTGTGACGGCTGAGGAATTTGCTGAGCTGCGCGATAATGGTCAGATTTGGAGTCAGTACGTAGACTTTGACGGTCAGCCGAGCATGGACAGCAAGTATAATCCAAACGGCTCTCTCTACGCTATCGAAGGAATTATGAGCAAGAACGGCCAAATCATCGGGAAGATGGGGCACTCAGAACGTTATGAAGACGGCCTTTTCCAAAATATTCCAGGTCAGAAAGACCAGAAATTGTTTGAAAGCGCCGTTCGTTATTTCCAAGCGAGTCACGAATAAAGTTGGCTTGCAAGAGCAAGCAAAAAAGGAGTCTGCTTGGCCTGGAAGGCCAGGTTTTCTCCCTTTTACAAGACAAAAGAATTTAGGTAAAACAATGACATACGAAGTAAAGTCACTGAATGAAGAGTGCGGTATTTTTGGAATCTGGGGCCATCCACAGGCGGCTCAGGTCACCTATTTCGGACTTCATAGTCTGCAGCACCGCGGTCAGGAAGGAGCAGGCATCCTGTCAAACGACCATGGAAAGCTCAAACGCCACCGCGATTTGGGATTGGTTGCAGAGGTCTTTAAGAACCCAGCAGATTTGGATAATCTGACAGGAGAAGCAGCCATCGGCCATGTCCGTTATGCAACGTCTGGCGGGAGCCTCCATCAACAATGTCCAGCCTTTCTTCTTCAGTTTCTATGATATGCAGATGGGCTTGGCGCATAATGGCAATCTGACCAATGCCCATTCACTGAGACGGGAGTTAGAAAAGAAGGGTTCCATCTTTGCCAGCTCGTCTGATACGGAAATTCTCATGCACTTGATTCGCCATAGCGAGCAGGAAAATTTCTTAGACAAACTCAAGGAATCCTTGAGACGAGTTCAGGGCGGCTTTGCCTACCTCATCATGAGAGAGGACAAGCTCTACGCTGCGCTGGATCCTAACGGTTTTCGTCCTCTGTCCATCGGCCGTATGAAAAATGGGGCCTGGGTCGTTTCCAGTGAAACCTGTGCTTTTGAAGTGGTGGGTGCCGAATGGGTGCGTGACCTTGAGCCAGGAGAAATCGTGATTATCGATGATGAAGGCGTGACCTACGATAGCTATACGACAGATACCCAGCTAGCTATTTGTTCAATGGAATATGTCTATTTCGCTCGGCCGGACAGCGTCATTCACGGGGTCAATGTCCATGCAGCCCGCAAGCGGATGGGCCGCAGACTGGCTCAGGAATTCCAACATGAGGCAGATATCGTTGTCGGTGTGCCTAATTCTTCCCTGTCAGCGGCCTCTGGCTTTTCCGAAGAGTCTGGTCTGCCAAATGAAATGGGCCTGATTAAAAATCAATACATCCAACGGACCTTCATCCAGCCGACGCAGGAGTTGCGAGAGCAAGGAGTTCGTATGAAATTATCTGCCGTTTCCAGCATTGTCAAGGGCAAGCGCGTGGTCATGGTGGATGACTCTATCGTACGGGGAACAACCAGCCGACGCATCGTCCAGCTCCTACGAGATGCAGGTGCAGCTGAAGTCCATGTGGCTATCGGCAGTCCAGAACTTAAATATCCATGTTTCTATGGCATTGATATTCAGAATCGACGCGAGCTCATCTCGGCCAATCATACGGTTGATGAGGTCTGTGAGATTATAGGAGCTGACAGCTTGACTTACCTGTCTCTGGAAGGTCTCATTGAATCAGTCGGTATTGAGACGGATGCTCCGAATGGCGGACTCTGTGTGGCTTACTTTGACGGTCAGTACCCAACTCCGCTCTATGATTATGAAGAGCGCTATCTGGAAAGCCTGAAGGAAAAGACGAGTTTTTATTAAAACAAGGTCAGCGGTAGTTGTCGCAATCTTTTTCAAAAATAAGAGTAAGGAAGAAAATTATGACAAATAAAAATGCATACGCTCAATCCGGTGTGGATGTTGAAGCGGGTTACGAAGTTGTTGAGCGAATCAAAAAACATGTAGCACGTACAGAGCGGGCTGGCGTCATGGGGGCGCTGGGTGGCTTTGGCGGAATGTTCGACCTGTCTCAGACTGGGGTCAAGGAGCCGGTGCTAATTTCTGGTACGGATGGGGTCGGAACCAAGCTCATGCTGGCCATTCAGTATGACAAGCACGATACCATTGGGCAGGACTGTGTGGCTATGTGTGTCAATGACATCGTCGCTGCAGGGGCTGAGCCCCTTTACTTCCTAGACTATATTGCCACTGGGAAAAATGAACCAGCAAAACTAGAGCAAGTGGTGGCTGGTGTAGCTGAAGGCTGCGTTCAGTCTGGAGCTGCTTTGATTGGTGGGGAAACCGCTGAAATGCCTGGCATGTACGGTGAAGATGATTATGATCTGGCTGGTTTTGCTGTTGGTGTGGCTGAAAAGTCAGAGATTATTGACGGCTCTAAAGTCGCAGAGGGCGATGTCCTTCTAGGGCTGACTTCCAGCGGTATTCACTCAAATGGTTATTCGCTTGTGCGCCGTGTTTTGCGGACTACACCGGTGAAGAAGTCTTACCAGAATTGGAAGGTAAGAAACTCAAGGAAGTGCTGCTTGAGCCGACTCGTATCTATGTCAAGGCTTTGCTGCCGTTGATTAAGGAAAAGTTGGTTCATGGGATTGCCCATATTACTGGTGGCGGTTTTATCGAAAATGTGCCCCGCATGTTTGCTGATGACTTGGCTGCTGAGATTGAAGAAGACAAGATTCCAGTCTTGCCGATTTTTAAGGCCTTAGAAAAATATGGTCACATCAAGCATCAAGAAATGTTTGAAATCTTTAATATGGGGTTAGGGATGATTTTGGCTGTAGCTCCTGAGAATGTGGATCGTGTCAAAGAACTTCTTGACGAGCCTGTTTATGAAGTTGGCCGGATTGTCAAAAAAGAAAATGAAAGTGTCCTTATCAAATGAAAAAAATTGCCGTTTTTGCTTCGGGTAATGGATCAAATTTCCAAGTGATTGCTGAGCAGTTCCCTGTTGAATTTGTCTTTTCAGACCATCGCGATGCCTATGTGCTCGAGCGGGCGGATAAGCTAGGTGTCAAAAGCTATGCCTTTGAGCTTAGAGAGTTTGACAGTAAGGCGGCATACGAGCAAGCCATTGTAGACCTGCTAGAAGAGCACCAGATTGACTTGGTTTGCCTGGCAGGCTATATGAAAATCGTTGGACCAACCTTATTGGCAGCTTATGAAGGCCGGATTATCAACATTCATCCTGCTTATCTGCCTGAATTTCCAGGAGCTCATGGCATTGAGGATGCTTGGCAGGCTGGCGTCTCTGAGAGCGGCGTGACCATTCACTGGGTGGACTCGGGTGTGGACACTGGCAAGATCATCCAGCAAGTGCGCGTGCCTCGACTAGCTGATGATACGATTGAAAGTTTTGAAACTAGGATTCATGAGGCGGAGTATAAGTTGTATCCAGAAGTTCTGAATGGATTGGGAGTGGAGAGAAAGGTTGATTCAAAGTGAGAATAACAAAATATATAAGAAAACATATGTTTCAGAGTGTCTTTTTACTTACAACAATATTATTTATAGTCGACTCGATGAACATATTAACAAAAATTCCTTTCTTGAGTAATATATCAGATCGCTATGATTGGTTGGGATATTTTGGGGCTATTATAGGGGTGTATGTGACGATTAAGGTGTTTGAAGATACACTAGCAAATGATAGGTTAAAAAGAGAAGAATCAGAAAAGAATAATCAAGATTTAATGTCTAAAGAAAGAAGACTAAATAACAAGCCGATATTGATAGTTCGTTCCCTAACATTTAATGATATGATAAATGTTTTTTTAACAGTAGTAATCAAGAAAATAGAGATTTAATTGATAAGATAGGAATAGCAGATAGTGCCATTATTACAGATCAAAATAATTACATAGAACAAAAATTCGAAGAATAAGGTATTATACTTAGAATTAAAGAATGTCGGTCTAAATCATGCTATTATAAATAGCTATAAAATTAATAACGAAGAAACACAAGAATTAATTCCTATTCACACTAAGGTAATAGTTAGGAGAGATCAATGTGGATATTTAACTATTACATTCTCAGATAGCGAATTTGAGAACAATAAATTAAATATATATTATACAGATATTTTTTTGATAATTGTTATATGTCTCAATTTTCTTTAGTTGGTGGAGAGTTCAAACAATCAACGAGTAAATCAAAATACTATGACGGGAAAATTAAACAAACAGTGCTATCGGAATACAAACCGGAGAGAAGTATAGTTAATAATGATTTAAACTAGTAAATGAAAGGAAAAAACATGACTAAACGCGTCTTGATCAGTGTCTCAGACAAGACAGGCATTGTAGAATTTGCGAAAGAGCTGAAAGCTCTGGGCTGGGATATCATCTCAACTGGCGGTACCAAGGTGGTCCTAGACAATGAAGGAGTGGGCACCATTGCTATAGATGATGTGACTGGTTTTCCAGAGATGATGGATGGTCGTGTCAAGACTCTCCATCCTAATATTCACGGCGGCCTCTTGGCTCGTCGGGATTTGGATAGCCACCTGCAAGCGGCCAAGGAGAATCAGATTGACCTTATTGACCTGGTCGTGGTCAACCTTTATCCTTTTAAAGAAACCATTCTCAAGCCGGGTGTTGAATATGCGGACGCGGTGGAAAATATTGACATCGGTGGCCCCTCTATGCTGCGCTCTGCGGCTAAAAATCATGCCAGCGTGACGGTTGTTGTAGATCCAGCTGATTATGCTCTTGTTCTGGAAGAGTTGGCAGCAAATGGCCAAACGACCTATGAAACGCGGCAACGTTTGGCAGCTAAGGTTTTCCGTCATACATCGGCTTATGATGCTTTGATTGCGGACTATTTCACGGATCAGGTGGGCGAAAGCAAGCCTGAAAGCTGACCCTGACCTATGAACTCAAGCAGCCCATGCGCTACGGGGAAAATCCCCAGCAGGATGCAGATTTCTATCAGACTGCTTTGCCACTGGACTATTCCATAGCTTCCGCCAAGCAGCTGAATGGGAAAGAGTTGTCTTTCAATAACATCCGTGATGCCGATGCGGCCATTCGCATCATTCGTGATTTCAAAGAGCGTCCAACTGTTGTGGCGCTAAAACATATGAATCCATGTGGTATCGGTCAGGCAGACGATATTGAGACCGCTTGGGACTATGCCTATGAGTCTGATCCAGTTTCCATTTTTGGTGGGATTATCGTCCTCAACCGCGAGGTGGATGCTGCGACAGCTGAGAAGATGCACGGTATTTTCCTAGAAATTATCATCGCACCGAGCTACACGGCAGAAGCGCTAGCTATTTTGACCAATAAAAAGAAAAATCTGCGGATTTTGGAGTTGGCTTTTGATGCGCAGGCAGCTTCTGGAGCAGAGAAGGAAGTGATCGGTGTTCTGGGTGGTCTCCTCGTGCAAAATCAAGATGTTATCGAGGAAAATCCAGCTGATTGGCAGGTCGTGACCAAGCGCCAGCCGAGTGAGCAGGAGCGCGTGGCTTTGGAATTTGCTTGGAAGTCCGTCAAATATGTCAAATCCAACGGAATCATCATCACCAATGACCGTCAGGTGCTGGGAGTCGGTCCCGGTCAGACTAACCGTGTGGCTTCTGTCAAGATTGCTATTGAGCAAGCTAAAGATCGCCTTGACGGTGCCGCTCTGGCTTCTGACGCCTTCTTCCCTTTTGCGGACAATATCGAAGAAATTGCGGCGGCTGGTATCAAAGCTATCATCCAGCCGGGTGGTTCTGTCCGTGATGAGGAGTCTATCGAAGCGGCTGACAAGTATGGCTTGACCATGATTTTCACTGGCGTACGGCATTTTAGGCATTAAGAAATAGAAAAAATCCTCGGCTTGACCGAGGATTTTTTAGTAGACTTATACTCAATGAAATTCATGAATAAACTAAGCAGTAGCAGTCTGCTCAAAGCACTGGTTTGAAGTGATTTTGAGGAATGCGAAAGCGACTTATTTAGGGTAGATATAGGTCAGACGGCCCCAGTAGGAAGCAGTTGGGTCAAACCAGCCACGGAAGTTGCTGATGTACTGCTTGCCGAGATAGTTAGACTCTTGGATCTGGATGCGGGTATTGGATTCGACATGAGTCACAACACCAACGTGGCCGTAGCCACCGTCATCCCAGCAGGCGATGGCACCAACCTCAGGTGTACTGCCGGTACGGAATCCAGCTCTTCTGGCACTAGCTGCCCATTGACCGCCGTTGCCCCAGTAATTTCCTGCCCAAGGAGCTAGAGCCTTGGCTCCCCAAGTACATTGACCGACAGGATAAGTTGTCGCATTAGCAGCGGCATAGTTTGGCTGAATATTAGCTGATTGAATGCTTGATTTCTCAACCTGATAGCTAGTTCCAGTCAGGCCAGTCAGTTGTCCCGCTTTTCTACGATAGACATGGGTGTTAAATAGACCGCTCCCCTTGTGATTCTGAGTATCTACGGTAAACTTGTATGTTCCATTGCCGACCTTATTGGCAGTATACCATTTGATATCATCTTGCCCATTGACTTCTGACCAAGTTGGCAGAATAATATCGCCATCTCCGTAGGCGTCTGTCACTGTCACCTCATAGCGATTAGCCTCAGTTTTCCTGACTGCAACCTTGGCTTGGATTTGGTCAGTAGACATTGAGACAGAATCTGCTGCGTAACTACGCTCACTGCCGTCCTTATAGGTGACATACACATGGTTGTTATAGGTTCCAGACAAAGCCTGATGATTACGGATATCAAAGGTTGCGCTGAAGGTCCCGTCTCCGTTAGGAGTGGCTGTATACCATTTAAGATTGCTCTGATTGCTAGTGCTCCAAATTGGCACCCGAACAGATTGAATCGGTTTGGATAAGCTAGTTTCGGTAGTTTTCACGGTGTAGGTCCCTTGTTTGGGGTTGATATTTTCCACCGTAAAAAGAGGTTTCTGTTCCTCGTCCGAAGGTAATTTTCCACTGTCAACCTCAACTGTCGTTCCTGTTATACCAGTTGATTCCGGTTGAACATAGCTTTGGCCGTAAAGGTGGATATTGTAAGTCCCAGTGTCGTAGTTATGCTTTCTGAGTTCCACCCGAGTGCTGTAGCTGCCATCTGGATTTTTGCTTGCTTCGTACCATTGTAGATCATCTTGCCCTTTCTTATCAGACCAAGTAGGAAGAACAATTTGATGCATGGTGTCAGGTACGTTTTTGACAGTAATTTCCATAATTCCGGTCTGAGGGAAGCTGGTTTCGATTATCGGTTTCGGATTTTCAAGATGGAACGTAGTACCAGATAGAAAAATCATTTTTCCGTTTACATTTTCATAAGTGTCAACGAAGTATCGTCCATAACCACGATGTTTGGATAGACTAAACTCAGTTAATTCTTCTCCTGCGTCGTACCACTGAAGGTCGTCGCTGCCTTTTTCCTCTGACCAGACGGCATGGACAATCTTTGAGTGAGCTTGGTCTTTGTTGCGGGAAAAACTAATGCGCCCTGTACCTCCTGAGACGGATGCATTCGTTTTACTAGTTGGTTTATCTACATGAAAGGTAGTGGCATTTAGAGCTACTAAGCGCTCTCCTATCCGTATGTATGTATGAACATGAAATGTACCATATCCTGGATGGTTGCTTAAGTCAATGTCAGTGATGGGTGTTTGTGGTGTATCATACCATTTCAAATCATCTTGTCCGTTTTCTTCAGACCAAACAGCATGAGCAATAAGATAAGGTTCTTGAGCTTGGGAACGGGTATAACTAATAGAGGCTGTACGATCGTTCACAGCCACATCGACATTGCTGGCACGATCAGTAGGGCCTAGAATTTTGACTTCAGATTCAGGTGTTTCGGTCGCATGAACTGTTGAGTGGCTCGCAAAGAGACCTAGGACAGCTCCGGATAATAAACAGTTTTTGATATTTCTTCATAAAACTCCTTTGTGAGAATGGTTTTGGATGGGCCCACCTGTATTATTCGGAAAACTTATTTGAAAATGATAGTAAATTTGAAAAGCCCTGAATATTTTCTGTCTAAAATAGGCATAATCCACTCAAAAAGGAGAAGGCTGAAGACAACAATAATTACGGCAATCATTATAGAAGAGATATTCTTTTTCTCATTAGAATGGAATAAAACGAACGATTGTGTTATAATTTAGATAAATAATTCGTAAAAATGCAATGATTTTTACGTGATGTGTTAGTTTGGTGCGTAAGCGCCTGTGATATTTGATATTGAGGTATCTTAGCTATGAAGCTTTTAGTCGTTGGTTCAGGCGGTCGTGAGCACGCGATTGCCAAGAAGTTATTGGAGTCTCAGGGTGTGGAGCAGGTGTTTGTCGCTCCTGGAAATGATGGCATGACCTTGGATGGGTTGGATTTAGTAAACATTGGAATTTCCGAACATTCTAAACTAATTGAATTTGCCAAGGAGAATGATGTTGCTTGGTCCTTTATCGGTCCGGATGATGCCTTGGCAGCTGGAATTGTAGATGATTTTAATCAAGCTGGGCTCAAGGCTTTCGGCCCATCTCGTTTAGCAGCGGAGCTGGAGTGGTCCAAGGATTTTGCCAAGGAAATCATGGTCAAATACGGTGTTCCGACAGCAGCCTATGGCACATTTTCCGACTTTGAGGAAGCCAAAGTTTACATAGAAAAGCAGGGGGCACCTATCGTGGTCAAGGCGGATGGCCTAGCTCTGGGCAAGGGCGTGGTCGTCGCAGAGACAGTGGAGCAGGCAGTCGAAGCAGCTCACGATATGCTTTTGGATAATAAATTTGGCGACAGCGGTGCGCGTGTGGTGATCGAAGAGTTCCTGGACGGCGAGGAGTTCTCCCTTTTTGCCTTTGTCAATGGCGGTAAGTTTTACATCCTTCCGACGGCCCAAGACCATAAGCGGGCCTACGATGGGGACAAGGGGCCCAATACAGGCGGCATGGGAGCTTATGCGCCAGTGCCTCACCTGCCACAAAGCGTGGTGGACCAGGCAGTTGAGACGATTATCAAACCGGTTCTCAAAGGCATGATAGCTGAGGGCCGACCTTATCTTGGCGTGCTCTACGCTGGGCTGATTCTGACAGCCGATGGTCCTAAGGTTATCGAATTCAACTCGCGCTTCGGTGACCCAGAAACCCAGATTATCCTGCCACGCTTGACGTCTGACTTTGCGCAGAACATCACGGACATTTTGGACAAGAAAGAGCCGGCTATCACTTGGCTGGCTGAGGGCGTGACCCTTGGCGTGGTTGTCGCATCAGAAGGATACCCGCTGGACTATGAGAAAGGCCTGCCTCTGCCAGAGAAGACAGCCGGCGACATCATCACCTACTATGCTGGGGCTAAGTTTGCGGAAAATAGCAGAGCTCTGCTGTCGAATGGCGGCCGAGTGTACATGCTGGTCACCACAGCAGATACCGTCTCAGCTGCGCAGGAAAAAATCTACGACCAACTAAAAAAACAAAACACAACAGGCCTCTTTTACCGAACGGATATCGGAAGCAAGGCTTTGTAAATCAAATCTATGAAACTTTTAGCCGTGAGGCTTAAAAATAGACTTCAGGTGTTTGAAAAATGAAAAATAGGTTGCTATTTTTAGAAGGTTCAAGCTTGACCTCACGAGAAACTTCGACAGTCTTGTTGAAAGAAGGCTATAAAATTGATGTGTTATCTCCTAGAAGATTTTCCATTGCATACTTCAGTCGTCTAACCCATAGAGTTCCGATAGTTGATGTGAATCGTTTTCCTGTAGATTATCTGAGACAGGTTAGTCAGTTGCTTCATAAAACCAATTACAAGGCCATTTTGCCAACACATGAAGAAGGCTGGTTATTGGCAAATGGGAAACAATTTTTGCCTCAATCGCTACCAATCGCCCTTGCTGATAAAGAGCAGTTTAAAAAGTTGGCTGGAAAGATTGCTTTTGCTGAGACTGCGGATTTATTAGGACTTCCCACACCTAAGTGGGAGTACGTGAAAGATGTAGACTCTATCCTGCTAGACTATCCTTATTGGCTGAAAGCAGATTATGGTACTGCCGGTCGCTCGGTTTATAAGATTTCAAGTAAGAAAGATTTGGCTGAAGTGACGAGCAAATTAACAGCGAGTGATGAGGAATGGATGGTTCAGCAAGACATAGTTGGAGACTATGGTCAGGTTCAAGCAGTGTTTGATCATGGAGAATTACTCGCAGTGCATTCTAGCGTAAAAGTAGGTTCTGGCGCGGGTGGTTCAGCTGCGGCAAGATTAAGCATAGAATCTAAAAGAACGAGAGAGCATGTTGAAAAATTAGGACAATATATACAATGGCATGGTTGCCTAACCCTAGATTTTATACGTAGGGGAGACCAATTTTACTATATAGAGTGTAACCCTAGAATGGTAGAGCCTGCTAACGCCTATAAAGCAGGAGTTAATTTTCCAAAAATCATGATAGAACTAGCCAGTCACAGCTACGCTAAATCTGAGGTCATTCTTGGTCAAGCAGGCGTTGAGACGCATAGTCTGATGGCTTTGATTATTGGAACAGCTGAGAAGACGAAAAGTAGAAGAAAAATATTGCAGACAATAAAGTACTGGCTTTTAAGACGTGATAGTGAAGAAGTGTTGACACCTGTCTGGAAGGATTTGCCGAGCATTATACCTCTTGTGACAATTATACTTCGTTTATTGATAAAACCTAAGAGCGTTGAAAATCTGGTTAATCAGACTGTTCAACATTATAGTGTTGAATCAGCTACTGTAAAAAATATTGAGCAAAAGAATTAGTTTATTCAGAGGAGAAAATATGAAACCAATTATTTCCATCATCATGGGTTCCAAATCCGACTGGGCTACCATGCAAAAAACAGCTGAAGTTTTAGACCGCTTTGGTGTAGCTTACGAAAAGAAAGTCGTCTCTGCCCATCGCACACCGGATCTCATGTTTCAGCATGCCGAAGAAGCTCGCAGTCGTGGCATCAAGGTCATTATCGCAGGTGCTGGTGGTGCAGCCCATTTGCCAGGTATGGTAGCGGCCAAAACGACTCTGCCTGTCATCGGTGTACCAGTCAAATCACGCGCGCTCAGCGGTCTGGACTCTCTTTATTCGATTGTGCAGATGCCGGGCGGTGTGCCAGTTGCAACTATGGCTATTGGGGAAGCGGGAGCGACAAACGCTGCTCTGACTGCCCTGCGAATCTTGGCCATTGAAGACCAAGACCTGGCAGCAGCGCTAGCAGATTTTGCTGAAGAACAAGGAAAAATCGCTGAGGAGTCTAGCAATGAGCTCATCTAAAACAATCGGAATCATCGGTGGCGGTCAGCTGGGCCAGATGATGGCTATTTCTGCCATCTACATGGGGCACAAGGTCATTGCGCTGGATCCTGTGGCGGACTGTCCAGCCTCTCGTGTGGCTGAGGTCATTGTGGCGCCTTATAATGACGTGGACGCCCTGCGTCAGCTGGCTGAGCGTTGCGATGTCCTGACCTATGAGTTTGAAAATGTCGATGCGGACGGTTTGGATGCCGTTATCAAGGATGGTCACCTCTCTCAAGGGACGGACCTGCTCCGCATTTCTCAAAATCGGATTTTTGAAAAGGACTTTCTCGCAAACAAGGCTCAAGTTACCGTTGCACCCTACAAAGTCGTGACTTCTAGCCAAGAATTGGCAAATATTGACCTGTCCAAAAACTATGTTCTCAAGACTGCGACAGGTGGCTACGACGGACATGGTCAAAAGGTCATTCGCTCAGAAGCAGACTTGGAAGAAGCCTATGCACTAGCTGATTCAGCAGACTGCGTTTTGGAAGAATTCGTCAACTTTGATCTTGAAATTTCTGTCATCGTATCTGGAAATGGCAAGGATGTGACGGTTTTCCCAGTTCAGGAAAATATCCACCGCAACAATATCCTGTCTAAGACCATTGTGCCAGCCCGCATTTCAGAAAGTCTAGCTAACAAGGCCAAAGCCATGGCGGTGCGAATCGCAGAACAGCTCAAGCTATCTGGTACCCTCTGCGTGGAAATGTTTGCGACCGCTGATGACATCATCGTCAATGAGATTGCCCCACGCCCACACAACTCTGGCCACTACTCTATCGAAGCCTGCGACTTCTCGCAGTTTGACACCCATATTCTGGGCGTCCTTGGAGCACCATTGCCAGCTATCCACCTGCATGCGCCAGCCGTCATGCTCAACGTACTCGGCCAGCATGTGGAGGTCGCAGAGAAATATGTCACAGAAAATCCAAGCGCTCACCTCCACTTATATGGTAAACTAGAAGCAAAGCACAACCGCAAGATGGGGCATGTGACTTTGTTTAGTAATGAACCGGATAAGGTTGAGGAATTTGGGAAAGGGATTGATTTTTAGGAGTTGCCTATGATTAAAATCATTGTTCATGCCTATGTCCAAGCTGACAAAGAAAAAGCCGTCGTTGAAGTCGTATTTGCGTCAGCAGACGAGCAAGCTGTTTATGATAAATTGGCTGAATTGACAAAACAGTTTCCGAATGACTATCTTGCCATCTATGATTTACCACAAGATACGGACTTGAACCAGTTGGCACATTATCCCTCTGTGGCGATTGGGAAAGAGGAGTTTTAGGAGGAAAATTAAAATGGCGACATTATTAACTGCTGTCGGTAATACAATTTGGGACTTCCAAATAAAAGATTTTATAACAATTGGAATTTCAGCACTTGCATTATTATTTTCTGGGATTAGTCTAGCAGTAAGTTTTCTATCATTTAGAAGAAATAGTACAAAATTGAAAGTAACGCAATTAATTTTTAGGCCTACCCCTCTTTCAGTGGGTGCATTGCCTAATAAACTTTATTTGGATCGTAAGCAAGATCAAAGCCTATGGTCTCAAATACCTATGGTCTACCTATTAGTATATCTAAAAATCGATAATTTGAGTTATACCCCGATTTCATTAAACAGAGTTATTATTAATGGAAACTTTGTAGTTACTATGGCAAATAGATTTAAGTTTGGAGAGAGCGATTTAAGTTTAGCTCATTTTGCTTCTGAGGATAGTCATTTACAAGATCTTGAGCGTTTTGGGACCGCAATCCCCATGTCGGTAACAGGATTGAAGAAAGATGACTACAATTTTATTACTATTGGAGATAGAATTGAAGCAAAATCAACACTTGAGGGAGTATTGATAGTCCAAGGAAGTATTGATTTATATAATGCTATTAATGATGGAAACAATCAATTAGAAATTTGTACCCCAGATAAAAACTTTAAAGTTGATGTAGAAATTGCCAAAACAAAGATTTACAATTTTGATGAAGGAGAAAAATAAACATGCTAAACCGTTACTCTCGCCCTGAGATGGCGAACATTTGGACTGAGGAAAATAAATACAAGGCTTGGCTGGAGGTAGAGATTCTGGCTGATGAGGCCTGGGCTGAGCTGGGTGAGATTCCCAAGGAAGATGTGGCCTTGATTCGTGAAAAGGCTGGCTTTGATATTGATCGCATCTTGGAGATTGAGCAGGAGACGCGCCACGATGTGGTGGCTTTCACGCGGGCGGTTTCTGAGACGCTGGGTGAGGAGCGCAAGTGGGTGCACTATGGTCTGACCTCGACCGATGTGGTGGATACGGCCTACGGCTACCTCTACAAGCAGGCTAATGACATCATCCGTGAGGATCTGCGTCGCTTCACTGACATCATTGCGGAGCGGGCGCGGGAGCACAAGTTCACCATCATGATGGGACGGACCCACGGAGTGCATGCGGAGCCTACGACTTTCGGTCTTAAGCTCGCGACTTGGTACAGCGAAATGAAGCGCAATATTGAACGTTTCGAGATTGCGGCTGCGGGTGTGGAAGCCGGGAAAATCTCTGGTGCGGTTGGGAACTTTGCCAACATTCCGCCATTTGTGGAAAGTTATGTCTGTGAGAAATTAGGCATCCGTCCGCAGGAGATATCGACTCAAGTCTTGCCACGTGACCTCCATGCTGAATACTTCTCAGCTCTAGCCTTGATTGCGACATCTATCGAGCGTATGGCGACTGAAATTCGCGGTCTGCAAAAGTCTGAGCAGCGCGAGGTCGAAGAGTTCTTTGCCAAGGGGCAAAAGGGTTCATCTGCTATGCCTCACAAACGCAATCCAATCGGCTCTGAAAATATGACTGGTCTGGCGCGTGTCATTCGTGGCCACATGGTGACAGCCTTTGAGAATGTCTCTCTCTGGCATGAGCGCGACATTTCCCACTCATCTGCTGAGCGGATCATCGCTCCGGACACGACCATTCTCATCGACTATATGCTCAACCGCTTCGGTAATATCGTCAAGAACCTGATCGTCTTCCCAGAAAACATGAAGCGCAATATAAACTCAACCTTTGGTCTTATCTTTAGTCAGCGGGCTATGTTGACCTTGATTGAGAAAGGCATGACACGGGAACAGGCTTATGACTTGGTACAGCCAAAGACTGCCCAGTCTTGGGACAATCAAGTAGACTTCAAGCCTCTGCTCGAAGCGGACCCAGAAGTCACTTCCCGTCTGACTCAGGAAGAGATCGATGAAATCTTCAATCCTACTTACTACACCAAGCGCGTAGATGAAATCTTCAAACGCGTAGGCTTAGATTAAATATAGAAATAGGCGCTTCTTACGAAGTGCCTATTTGCTTGTTCTTAAATTTGACTGGCCATTCGCCCGATTTTCTGCAGCATTTCTTGGCGTTGTTGGTCTGTTTTGCGTTCTACTCCGTTGAGCTCGGTCAGTTTGACGGGAGAAATACCACAAAGTTTCAGGATTTGATTTTTAAGCACCTTGCCGTAGTCTTGGACAAAAGGTAGGGCAAAACCTGGAGTATTGTGGCTGGCGATAATCCAGCCGGATTTCCCTTGCAGGTGGCCTTGGAGTCCGACTTTCTTATAAGAGTAGGCAAAGTCGGCAGCAAAGACGCGGTCGATAAAGCCTTTGAGAATGGCCGGCATACCGCTCCACCAGATAGGGAAAATGAAAATCAGATGGTCTGCCCAAGTGATCAAATCTCGGTATTTGGCCATTTCAGGGTCTTTGTACAGGTCACGGCGTCTATGTTCTTGGTCAAAGCGCAAGATCGGATCAAAATTTTCAGCATACAAGTCCAAGGTTTTCACTTCGTGCTTCGTAGAAAGGTTGCTTTGAACTTCTTTGAGAATAGCAGCATTGAAGCCAGTTTGGCTGGGGTGGGTGTAAATAATCAAGGTTTTCATGATCGTTCTCCTTTGATATAAATGTCAAGCATGTGCTCGATAGTGCTATGGATGGCTTGAGGATCAAGATCTTGTCCGATAGGACTGTTGGCCAGAACGGCTAGACCCGTGATAAAGCTCCAAAAGTGAAAAAGACTTTCCGCTTCGCTATTGCTAAAATTTTCCTCCTTGCGAAGCTTTAAAACAAGCTCCTTAAATTTATCAAATCCAGGCAGGTCAGACTCCAAGAGAATGGTGTCCTGGGTCACCTTCATATATTTAAAAGGGAATTTGATAAAGAGAGCTTCGAAAAAATAAGGGTAGGTCTTGGCAAAAATAATGAAATTAAGACCAAGCTGGCTCAGCTGATCACGCGCAGAACCTGTCGCGTCAATATTTTCATTGATTTCCTGATTGAGAAACAGCGAAAGCCGGGCCAAAACGACCTTTAGATAGCCTTCCTTGCTCTCAAAATGTCGGTAAGGGCTGCCGTGAGTCACACCGCAGGCCTTGGCGATAGTCCTGAGCGAGAGCTGTTCAATTCCATGTTTTCCGATTTCTTCAATCCCTGTTTGAATGAGCTGTTCTTTCAGCTGGGCAGTATTGCGTTTCATTCATTTTCTCCTAAAGTATACACTGTCTACTTATCTATCTTTAGTATACACTGTCTACTTTTTCTTGTCAACTAATTTGATGTTTTCTTCTAGTCTAAGATGTGACAGAATTTGCTTTCAGTAAGATAAAATGTTAAAATAATATCAAAATGATAGCGCTTTCTTTTTAGGGCGAATTGCTCGTTGTAAAGAAACGCTGAGAAACGGAGGACACCTATGAAGAAAATTATCAATAATCCAACAGCGGTTGTGGACGAGATGCTGGACGGCTTGGCCTATATTCACAGCGATTTGGTTTATCGGGTGGAAGGCTTTGATATCATTGCCCGCAAGAGTGAGAAGACAGGCAAGGTTGGCTTGATTTCTGGTGGTGGCAGTGGTCATGAGCCTTCTCATGCTGGCTTTGTCGGTGAGGGCATGCTGTCGGCTGCTATTTGCGGAGCAGTCTTTACTTCGCCAACACCTGATCAAGTCTTGCAGGCTATCAAGGAAGCAGATGAGGGAGCTGGGGTCTTCATGGTGATCAAGAATTACTCCGGTGACATCATGAACTTTGAAATGGCTCAGGAAATGGCTGAGATGGAAGGGATTGAGGTGGCTAGTGTCGTCGTAGATGATGATATCGCAGTGGAAGACAGCCTCTATACCCAAGGTCGCCGCGGAGTGGCTGGCACCATTCTTGTCCATAAGATTCTAGGGAATGCGGCGCGTGCAGGCAAATCTCTGACTGAAATCAAGGTGCTGGCTGATGAGCTGGTCAAACATATTCACACAGTCGGCTTAGCTCTGAGCGGGGCAACCGTACCGGAAGTCGGCAAGCCTGGTTTTGTTTGGCTGATGATGAGATAGAGTTCGGCATTGGCATCCATGGCGAGCCAGGCTATAGCAAGGAAAAGATGCAGCCGTCTAAGGACTTAGCCAAGGAATTGGTCGAAAAGCTCAGTCAGTCCTTTGAGCTCAAATCTGGCAAGAAGATCGGCATTCTTATCAATGGTATGGGTGCAACACCGCTTATGGAGCAGTATGTCTTCGCGGCCGATGTAGCAAATCTCCTGGCAGATGCAGGAGTCGAAGTTGTCTATAAAAAGCTGGGCAATTACATGACTTCCATTGATATGGCTGGGATTTCTCTGACCTTTATCGAGCTGGACCAGCCAGACTGGCTGACAGCTCTCAACAGTTCTGTCACGACAGCCGCTTGGTAAGGAGGTGCTTATGGACGCAGCAAGAGCAAAAAAATGGATGCAGTTGTTCAACGAGAAGATCCAGGACCAGAAAGCCTATCTATCTGATCTTGATACGCCCATCGGTGATGGTGATCATGGCGCCAATATGGCTAGGGGAATGGCGGCAGCAGTGGAGAGTCTAGCTGCTAAGGACTTTGCCAGTGCGGCTGAGGTTTTTCAGGCTGTTTCCATGCAGCTGATTAGCAAGGTCGGCGGTGCTTCCGGACCTCTCTATGGCTCAGCTTTCATGGGTATGGCCAAAGCTGAAAGACGGCAAAGACTTGTCAGAAGTCATCCAAGCTGGGCTGGACATGATTCAGAAGCGGGGCAAGGCTGTGCCGGGTGAGAAGACCATGGTGGATGTCTGGTCGGGGATTCCCATTTCTCTGCAGTCCGGAGACTTGACGCGTGAAATGATTGGTTCCCTAGTGGAAGCGACTAAGGATTTGAAGGCGACCAAGGGGCGGGCTTCCTATGTCGGTGAGCGCTCTATCGGTCATATCGATCCCGGTTCGGCTTCATCTGGTCTCCTCTTTGAGGCTCTTCTAGAAACGGAGGCAGGCTGATGGCAGATACTGGCATTCTTATCGTTTCCCATTCCAAAAACCTGGCCCAAGGCTTGTTTGATCTCATTTCGCAGGTGGCGGCAGATGTGGCCATCAGCTATGTGGGCGGGTTGGACGACGGCAGCATCGGGACGAGCTTTGAAGGGATTCAGGTAGCTTTAGATGCTAATGAGAAGGACACTATTTTGGCCTTTTTCGATCTGGGCTCAGCTCGGATGAATCTGGAAATGGTCGCAGACTTTTCTGACAAGGAAATCATCATCAACAATGTTCCCTTGGTAGAGGGAGCCTATACGGCTGCTGCTCTTCTCCAGGCTGGGGCGGATTTGCCTAATGTTTTGCTTCAGGTCCGTGAATTAGAAATAAAGAAATAGCCGTTTTTCTAAAGACTTGATAAACGATTTTATTTGCAAAATAAGGAACATTTTATATCAAAAAGCTGAGATTCAATCCCAGCTTTTTTGCTTTATCACTGTACCAATTTCAGGGGAACAGCCAGTATTTCTTATTTCTTTCTTCTTTAAATTGATTAAAAATAGGACGAAATCATAAGTTTCGTTTACTTTTTGACAGAATTTACTTTTTAATGAACAAAAGTTCTTAGAATGGATTGCAAATTGGTATAGATAGACTTATAATAGATATAAGCACACAAGATGAAAGAAAAAACGACAGCCGATTAGAAGCCATCGTTTTTAATCTTAGTGGTCCCGATTGCAGGAAATGAACTTAATCTTGAAGAAGTCACCGCGTTTGTAAGTTTCGCTGTACTCTAAGATTTGTCCAGTGCTTTCCAGCTGGGTAATCTTCACCTGATGAACGGTCGGGAAGTTGGTATCAACTTCCAGTACTTTCGCAACATCTTTTGGTGTTGGGAAGACAATTTCATTGGTTTCTTCAAAATGCTCATCATTCATGTGAATGTGGTAGTCAGTTTTGAAGCGGTTGTAGATAGAGCTGTAGTAGTCCATATCTGGATAATTCGGATTGATGTACTGCTCAGGGATATAGGTTTGGTGATAGATATAGATTTTATCGCCAGTCCGTCTGACCCGGTCAATCTTATAGTAGAACTGCGTTGGTGCTAGTTCTAGCTTATCCAAGATTTCAGGTCATTCCCACGCTTGATGGAGAGAACAGTCACCTTATCTTTTTGGATAGGGAAGGTCTCAACATCAGAAAATTCCACCAGCTTGTGCTTTCTTGCACGTGAAACGAAAGTTCCCTTGCCTTGCTGGCGGATGATGTAACCATCATTGGCCAGTTCATTCAAAGCGCGGACAACGGTAATGGAGCTGACATTAAACATCTGAATCAGCTCAGCTTCTGTGTAAAACTTATCGCCATTTTCAAATTTGCCAGAAATGATTTGCTGCTTGAGCTCATCTTTGATTTGTTGGTATTTTGGAATAGCCATTTTGTTCACCTCTCTTTTTTTACTTCTCTTACTTAAGATTTTAACATATTTTTAAAAAAAATGTTGACATTTATGCAAAAATTTATTATATTAATATTAATAAGAGATGAAAGCGGTTTTATGCCGAAGGGAATATCAGATGGCAAGATTCAAAATTGGTCATTCCTTCTGTTTGGATGATCGGGAGTTTAAGATTTTATCGGGAGCCATTCATTATTTTCGGGTACAGCCTGAGGATTGGTATCACTCCCTTTATAATCTCAAAGCTCTGGGCTTTAATACGGTGGAGACCTATCTTCCCTGGAATATGCACGAACCCCAAAAAGGTGTCTTTAACTTCCAAGGGATTTTAGATATTGAGGCATTTTTACAGACGGCTCAGGATTTGGGACTTTATGCCATTATCCGCCCTTCGCCTTTTATCTGCGCGGAGTGGGAGTTCGGTGGTCTGCCTGCTTGGCTGATCAATGAAAATATGCGCATCCGCTCATCAGATGAGGCCTTTCTGCAGGCCGTAGCCAGCTATTATGACGAGCTGCTGCCGCGACTGACTCCAAGACTTCTGGACAATGGGGGAAACATCCTCATGATGCAGGTGGAAAATGAGTACGGTTCTTATGGAGAAGACAAGGCCTACTTAAGAGCAATCAGACAGCTCATGGAAGAACGAGGTGTCACCTGTCCGCTCTTTACTTCAGACGGGCCTTGGCGGGCTACGCTTCGAGCTGGTACTCTGATTGATGACGATGTCTTTGTGACAGGAAATTTCGGCTCCAAGGCAGATTACAATTTTGCCCAGCTGCAGGAATTCTTTGACGAGCATGGTAAAAAGTGGCCGCTCATGTGTATGGAGTTCTGGGACGGCTGGTTCAATCGCTGGAAAGAACCTATCATCAAGCGAGATCCAGACGAACTGGCTCAAGCTGTCCATGAAGTGCTCCAGCAGGGCTCAATCAATCTCTATATGTTTCATGGCGGTACCAACTTTGGTTTCATGAACGGCTGTTCGGCTAGAGGCGTTATTGACCTGCCACAGGTAACATCCTATGACTACGATGCTCTACTCGATGAGCGTGGCAATCCGACGGATAAGTACTATGCAGTCCAGAGGATGCTGAAAGAGCATTATCCAGAGTATCCACAGATGGATCCGCTGGTGAAAGAGTCTTTTGAGCTCAGGAATATTCTGCTCAGTCAGAAGGTCAGTCTCTTTGAGACACTGCCTGACTTGGCAGAGCCTATCGAAAGTCTCTATCCGATGAAGATGGAAGAGCTGGGGCAAAATGTCGGCTACCTGCTCTATCGGACTTGGGCTAGTTGGGATGCTGATCAGGAAAGGCTCGTGTCATTGACGGGCGTGACCGTATGCAGCTCTATGTGGACGGTCAGTACATTGCAACCCAGTACCAGACAGAAATCGGTCAGGATATCATGGTGGACGGCCAGAAAAAGGCGGAGCACCAGCTTGACATTCTGATGGAAAATATGGGTCGGGTCAATTATGGGCATAAGCTACTGGCAGATACCCAGCAGAAGGGTATTCGTACCGGTGTCTGTAAGGACCTGCACTTCCTGCTTGACTGGCAGCATTACCCATTGCCGCTGGATCATCCAGAAAAGATTGACTTTTCAAAAGGCTGGCAGGAAAATCAACCAGCTTTCTACGCTTTTGACTTTAAAATGAAAGCGCTTAAAGATACTTATCTGGATCTGTCCGACTTTGGTAAGGGCGTCGTCTTTGTCAACGGTGTCAGCATTGGCCGTTTCTGGAATGTCGGACCGACCCTATCGCTCTATATCCCGCACAGCTTGCTCAGAGAAGGCGACAATCGCATCATTATCTTTGAGACAGAAGGGATCTATAGCGAAACCATTCACTTAGTTAACCAACCTACATTTAAAACAATAAAGGGGGAAAATCTATGACAATAGTAGGTGCACGTATCGATGGACGTTTGATCCATGGACAGGTAGCCAATCTTTGGACTACCAAGCTTAACATTTCACGCATTATGGTGATTGACGATGAGGTAGCTGAAAATGCTATCGAAAAGAGCGGACTCAAGCTCGCGACGCCAGCTGGTGTGAAACTCAGTGTCTTGCCGATTGCTAAGGCAGCAGAAAATATCTTGGCCGGCAAGTATGATTCACAGCGACTCTTGATTGTCGCTCGCAAGCCAGACCGATTCCTGCGGTTGGTCGAAGCTGGTGTTCCGCTAGAAACGCTGAATGTCGGCAATATGTCTCAGTCAGACGAAACTCGCTCCATTACCCGCTCTATCAATGTGGTAGATGCAGATGTTGAAGCCTTTCACAAGCTGCACGAAAAAGGAGTCAAGCTGACAGCGCAAATGGTTCCCAACGATCCGGTTGAGGATTTCATGAAGTTATTAAAATAGGACAAAATTTTAGGAGGACATTGTTATGATACAATGGTGGCAAATTTTACTACTCACTTTGTACTCAGCTTATCAAATCTGTGATGAGTTGACTATCGTTTCGTCAGCAGGATCCCCTGTATTTGCTGGGTTCATTACTGGCTTGATTATGGGTGATTTGACGACTGGTTTGTTTATCGGTGGTAGCCTGCAATTATTCGTTCTTGGTGTAGGGACATTTGGTGGGGCTTCTCGTATTGATGCAACATCAGGTGCCGTTTTGGCGACAGCCTTCTCTGTAGCACAAGGCATTAAGCCAGAGTTGGCTATTGCGACAATCGCAGTACCAGTAGCAACTTTGTTGACATACTTCGATATCTTAGGTCGCATGACAACGACTTATTTCGCACACCGTGTGGATGCAGCAGTTGAACGCTTCGACTATAAAGGTATTGAACGCAACTATCTCTTAGGTGCTCTTCCTTGGGCTCTGTCTCGTGCCCTGCCAGTCTTTCTGGCTCTGGCTTATGGTGGAACATTTGTTCAAGCGATAGTAGATGGTGTTGCTGGTGTGAAATGGCTGGCTGCAGGCTTGACACTGGCTGGTCGTATGCTTCCAGGACTCGGGTTCGCTATCTTGCTTCGTTACCTTCCAGTTAAACGTAATCTTCACTACTTAGCTCTTGGTTTTGGCTTGACGGCTATGCTGACTGTGCTTTTACTCAAACATTCAAACTTTGGGTGGGGCTGTATCTAGCATTGTTGGAACTCTTCCAAAAGATGCTGCAGTTACATTTGCCAACAATTTCAAAGGCTTGTCTATGATTGGTGTAGCTATCTTTGGTATCTTCCTTGCAGTACAGCATTTCAAATACAGCCAAAGAACAGTAGTTGCTGCTCCAGCTGCTAGCACAAAAATCAGAAAGTGAGGAAATTGAAGATGACGAACTCTAATTATAAATTAACAAAAGAAGATTTTAAACAAATCAATAAACGCAGCTTGTTCACTTTCCAATTAGGCTGGAACTACGAGCGGATGCAAGGTTCTGGCTATCTCTACATGCTCTTGCCTCAGCTGCGCAAATGTATGGAGATGGCACTCCAGAATTGAAAGAAATGATGAAATTGCATACGCAATTCTTCAATACATCACCTTTCTTCCACACCATTATTGCAGGTTTTGACCTAGCTATGGAAGAAAAAGACGGTGTTAAATCAAAAGATGCGGTCAATGGTATCAAGACAGGTCTTATGGGACCATTTGCTCCTCTTGGAGACTCTATCTTTGGCTCTCTTGTGCCAGCCATCATGGGATCTATCGCTGCTACCATGGCTATTGCAGGCCAGCCTTGGGGAATTTTCCTTTGGATTGCTGTAGCAGTTGCTTATGACATTTTCCGTTGGAAACAGTTAGAATTTGCCTACAAAGAAGGGGTCAATCTCATCACCAACATGCAAAGTACTTTGACAGCTCTTGTTGAAGCGGCTTCTGTATTGGGTATCTTTATGGTGGGTGGTTTGATTGCTACTATGATCAACTTTGAAGTATCCTGGGTATGGAACATCGGTAAAAAAGCTATTGATTTCCAAGACATGATGAATCTGATTTTCCCACGTTTGATTCCAGCAGTCTTTACAGGCTTTATCTTCTGGCTCTTGGGCAAGAAAGGAATGAACTCTACTAAGGCTATCTTCATTATCATTATCATGGCAGTAAGCTTCTCCGCTATCGGCTACTTCCTGCTGGGACAAGTACCAGAGTAATGGAGTGATTTATGAGTAAGAAATTAGTTTTAGTCAGTCATGGTTGCTTTTGTGAAGAACTGAAAACAACTACGGAAATGATTATGGGGCCTCAGGAAGACATCCATGCAGTAGCCCTGCTTCCGGAGGAAGGTCCAGAAGACTTCGCAGCTAAATTCTTAGAGACGGTCAAAGATTTTGAGGATTACTTGGTCTTTGCGGATCTCTTGGGGGGCACTCCTTGTAATGTAGTCAGCCGCTTCATTATGGAAGGACAGGATATCGAGCTTTATGCGGGGGTCAATCTGCCCATGGTCATTGAGTTTATTAACGCTTCTTTGACAGGAGCAGAAGTCAGCTATCCATCCAAGGCAGCAGAGAATATTGTTAAGGTTAATGATGTTCTAGCTGGCCTAATGGATGATGAAGATGAATAAAAGCTTGAACAGCCACTTCTAGTTAGGTCAAGTCCTTGCGCTGTCAGCAGATGGGAGACTGATGATAGGTGAGGATTGACCACAGTGGATGATTCAAGCATACTGGTCTAAGAGGAATTTGGGAGATGCCTCTTGGCCTAGGGAAATGGATGGTTCAGCATTGCAAAATGCAGTCGCTGTCTGGTTTGAAAAAGCTTGTTAAAAGCATAGTTCAAGTCTAGCCATCGTTGCGGGGGTGGGACAGCGAGCCGAAAATCTTTGATTTTCTGGATTTCTGTCTCGCTCCCCCTTTTTTCAAATAATGGAAAGGAATGAGAAAGAAAATGTTAGATTATTCACAGGAAGAATTGCAGCGTCTGGGGGCTGACATCACAACGAGAGAAATCTATCAGCAGCCTGAGGTCTGGCAGGAAGCTTTTGACAGTTACAAGTCTCATGCCGCAGACATCGCTGCTTTTCTGAAAAAAATCGAGGTCAAACATGACTACATCAAGGTTATTTTTGCCGGAGCGGGCTCATCAGCCTATGTCGGAGATACCTTGACGCCTTATTTCAGGCAGATTTATGATGAGCGCAAATGGAATTTCAACGCTATTGCAACGACAGATATCGTGGCCAACCCCTTGGTGCATCTGAAGAGAGAAGTGCCGACAGTACTGGTTTCCTTTGCCCGCAGCGGAAATTCCCCAGAAAGTGTAGCGACTGTGGACTTGGCCAAGCAGCTGGTGGATGACTTGTACCAGATTACCATTACTTGTGCTGCCCAAGGCAAGCTGGCCCAGCAGGCCCAAGGTGATGAAAAGAATCTCTTACTCCTGCAGCCAGAAGCTTCTAATGATGCTGGCTTTGCCATGACCTCTAGCTTCAGCTCCATGATGCTGACAGCCCTTTTGGTCTTTGACCGGGCTGAACTAGACCAAAAGGAAGCCAAGGTTGCGGCTTTGATTCAGCTCAGTCAGGATGTTTTAGAACGCGTTGCAGATGTGCAGCAGCTGGTTGATTTGGATTTCAGTCGGGTCATTTATCTGGGAGCAGGGCCTTTCTTTGGTCTGGCGCATGAAGCCCAGCTCAAGATTTTAGAGCTGACAGCCGGCCAAATTGCGACCATGTACGAAAGCCCAGTCGGTTTCCGGCATGGCCCTAAGTCGCTGATTAACCAAGACACAGTCGTTTTGGTCTTTGGTTCGGCAGATGCCTATACCAAGGCTTATGATTTGGACTTGGTGCGGGAAGTGGCTGGTGACGGGATTGTCCGCAGACTGGTGATGCTGACTGATCGGGAGGAGCAGTTGGAAGGAGTCGAGCAAGTAGTGCTAAGTACCCAAGAGCCTCTGGGAGATAGCTATCGCATCTTCCCTTACATCGTCTATGCTCAGCTCTTTGCCCTCTTGTCCTCGCTCAAGGTCAAAAACCGTCCAGATACACCATCTCCGACAGGCACGGTCAATCGTGTAGTACAGGGAGTTATCATTCACCCTTTTGGGCAGTAAGAAAAGGAAAAGTTATGGAGAAATTACAAATCAGCCACAAAAAAGTGAGCCATTTGAAAAAACTATCAGATGAACAGGGGATTATCGGGGCTTTGGCCATTGACCAGCGTGGCTCGCTAAAGAAAATGCTGGCTAGCGGAGAAGATGCGCCTTCTGGTGACCAAGCTCTGGTTCAGTTTAAAAAATTAATCTCTAGTCAGCTGACGCCCTATGCCAGCTCCATCCTGCTGGATCCAGAGTTCGGTCTGCCGGCAGCCGAGCTGCGGGATGCTTCCTGCGGGCTGATAGTGGCCTACGAGAAGACTGGCTATGATGTGACAGCTGAGGGCCGCCTGCCGGACTTGCTACCTAACTGGTCAGCTAGTCGCATCCGAGACATGGACGCAGATGCCGTCAAGGTCTTGATTTACTATGATGTAGACGACAAGCCGGAAATCAACGACATCAAGCAGGCCTGGGTTGAGCGCGTGGGCAGTGAATGTTTGGCTGAAGACATTCCCTATTTTCTGGAGATTCTGACCTATGATGCTAAGAGTGACAGTGTCTTGGACGCTAACTATGCCAAGCTTAAGCCGCATAAGGTCAACGAGGCAGTCAAGCTCTTTTCAGATCCCCGCTATCATGTAGATGTCTTAAAGGTTGAAGTGCCGGTCAATATGAACTTTGTCGAAGGCTTCACTAAAGAAGGAGTTGAGCCAGTCTACAGCGTGACGGAAGCCCGAACTTTCTTTAAAGAACAGTCAGATGCGACGCACTTGCCTTTCATCTTTCTCAGCGCTGGTGTCAGTGCCGAGCTTTTCCAAGAAACGCTGCGGCTAGCCCATGAAGCGGGCTCACAGTTTAACGGAGTTCTGTGCGGACGGGCTACCTGGAAGGATGCAGTCTCAGTCTTCGCTCAAGAGGGAGCTACAGCAGCTCAAGCGTGGCTGGACGAGACGGGTCGTCAGAATATTGAGGATCTTAATCAAGTCTTGCGCCAAACAGCTGTGTCTTGGGTGGACAAGCTTGACCTGCCTTTTGAAGACAGGACTTGGCAAGTTCGTGATTTTTAACAGGAGATAAAAGAGGTTTGGTATGAGATCTTACCGAGAATCCATTTTTGGCAAGCTGGGAGGTCAGGAGATTCTGGCTTATACTTTTGAAAACGATCGAGGCTATCGTCTGATAGTCATGAACTACGGAGCAACCGTCATCCAGTATGTCACTCCTGATAAAAATAATCACTTTGACAATATCGTCGTTGGCTTTGATCAGTTTGAGGACTATATTGGGAACAGCCCTAAGCACGGAGCCAGCATTGGTCCAGTTGCTGGGCGTATTGCCGGAGCAACGTTTGATTTGAATGGCCAGACCTTTCAGCTAGAGGCAAATAATGGCCCAAACTGCAACCATAGTGGCTCCAGCGGCTGGGATAGTAGCGTTTTTGAAGTAGAGGAAGTCAGTAATGACGGGCTCACCTTTTATACAGAGCGGACAGACGGAACTGGCGGCTTTCCGGGCAATCTGAAAATCTGGGTTTCCTATACCCTGACAGAGAAGGGCAAGCTGGAAATTTCTTATCAGGTCCAGACAGATCAGGATACCTTGGTCAATCCGACCAACCACAGCTATTTCAACCTGTCTGGTCGTTTCAATCAGCCCATTGATGACCATATCCTGCAGCTCAATACTGGTGGTGTCTATCCCATCGTAGCTGACGGCCTTCCTGAAAAAAAGGCTGATGCAGAGCGTGACTTTGTCAAGAAGCTGACCAAGGGCGCTGCCCTTAAAGAAATTTTCGTTGCGACTGATGAGCAAATCCAGCTGGTATCTGGCTTGGATCATCCCTTTGATCTAAACCCAAGCCGAAACCAGGCAGGTACGCTCTATCATCCAGCATCGGGCCGCCGCCTGACTATTGAGACTCAGGCGCCCTGCCTAGTGATTTATTCAGCGAATTGCGTAGATGATTCGGTTCAATTTGACGGCAAGTCTATGATTCAGCATAATGGCTTGGCTCTGGAAGCCCAGGCCCTGCCGGATGCCATTCACAGCAGCCAGCAGTCAGATGTCATTCTCAAGGCCGGTCAGATTTTTACCAGCAGGACGGTGTATTTTGCTGATGTAAAAGCAACTTTATAAAGAAACAATCGCGAAAGAGCACAGAAAACGGCAGTACCTCCTTCTGCCGTTTTTCTTTGTCCAGTTTTCAGAGACTATGTTTTTCATAAGTGGCTAATCTTAAGCAAGTAAAAAGACTCCACAATCAAAAGCAAAATCTTTTTTGCTAACTGAATTTTACTTTAAGTTTTTCTTAAGCTAAGGCTGCTATACTTATTCTTATCAAATGAAGCCCCCTAACTTTGTTTGATAATCCTAAACTTTTTCATAATAATCTCCCATAAAGGCCACCCAATTCGGTGGTCTTTTTTTGCTCAAATTTTAGAATAAGACAGGATGTTTATCGGATTGTAACTCAAATGTTAAATTTTAAAGGATACGTTATACAAAGTTAAGGTTTCTTTAAGTTAGGGGCAGTATACTATGAGTATCAAATGAAGACCTCCTAACTTTATTTGATAGAAATCCTAAACTTTTTCATAATAATCTCCCATAAAGGCCACCCAATCCGGTGGTCTTTTTTTGTGTTCAGATGCGAATTAGATTTGCTTCCTCGGCTTTATTTTCTGCTATAATAGTTCTATGAGTAGAATTTTAGACAATGAATTAATGGGTGATGAGGAATTGGTGGAGCGCACCTTGCGTCCCCAGTATTTACAGGAGTATATCGGTCAGGACAAGGTCAAGGATCAGCTGAAGATTTTTATTGAAGCGGCTAAGCTGAGGGATGAGGCGCTGGACCACACCCTGCTTTTTGGGCCTCCGGGTTTGGGGAAGACGACCATGGCTTTTGTCATTGCCAATGAACTAGGCGTAAATCTCAAGCAGACTTCTGGTCCGGTGATTGAGAAGTCCGGTGATTTAGTGGCGATCTTAAATGACCTTGAGCCAGGCGATGTCCTCTTTATAGATGAGATTCACCGCTTGCCAATGGCAGTAGAGGAAGTGCTGTACAGCGCTATGGAAGACTTTTACATCGACATTATGATTGGCTCGGGTGATACCAGTCGCAGCGTCCATCTGGATTTGCCGCCTTTCACTCTGATTGGGGCGACCACTCGGGCAGGCATGCTGTCCAATCCTCTGCGGGCTCGCTTTGGGATTACTGGTCACATGGAGTATTATGAAGCTGGTGACTTGACGGAAATCGTCGAGCGGACGGCAGAGATTTGAGATGGATATTACTCACGAGGCTGCGAAGGAGCTGGCTCTGCGTAGCCGAGGCACACCGCGGATTGCCAATCGTTTGCTCAAGCGGGTGCGGGATTATGCGCAGATTATGGGCAATGGCCTGATTGATGATAAGATAACCGACCAGGCTCTCTCCATGCTAGATGTGGACCAGGAAGGGCTGGACTATGTGGATCAGAAGATTTGAAGACCATGATTGAGGTCTACGGTGGCGGCCCGGTGGGACTGGGGACTCTCTCGGTCAATATTGCCGAGGAGCGTGAAACAGTGGAGGACATGTATGAGCCTTACCTGATTCAGAAAGGCTTTGTCATGCGAACTCGGACTGGGCGCGTGGCTACCCGTAAAGCCTATGAGCATCTAGGATATGAGTATATGAAGGAATGATGACAGAAAAGGAGATTTTAGACCGACTAGGTCAAGATCCAGACATCCGAGCAATTTTGGAAATTATTCGCAGTCTGGAGCTCAAGGATTCTTGGTTAGCGGCTGGATGTGTGAGGAATTTTATCTGGAATATGCTGTCAGAGCGACCAGGTTTTGATTCTGACACGGATGTAGATGTCATTTTCTTTGATCCGACTTATGCTGAGGCAGAGAGGATAGAGCTGGAAGCCAAGCTCAAGGCAGACTGGCCACAGTATCGATGGGAGCTGAGAAATCAAGCCTATATGCACCGCCATAGTCCTGGAACGGCGCCTTATAAAAATGCTCGCGAAGCCATGAGTAAGTATCCTGAGCGCTGCACGACTATCGGACTGCGCTTGCTGGCAAATGATAAACTGGAACTTTTTGCTCCCTATGGTTTGAAGGATATCTTAAACTTTCAGGTCAGACCGACTCCTCATTTTTCTTGAAAATAAGGAGCGCCAGCGTGTCTATGCTGAGCGCTTGGCTAAGAAGAACTGGCAGAAACGCTGGCCGCAGCTGGAATATCACTATCCTGATAAATAGGTATAAGCTAAGAGTAAAATGTTTAAGTTATTTTAAGGAAGTTTTAAGAAATGGATATTATACTATAACCAAGTTAAGAAATTAACTTAACTCCTAAAACTTTTTCTTTTTAAAAAATAATCTCCCTACAAAAAGCCACCAAACGGTGGTTTTTTGCTATTTTCAGACATAATAGGAGTAGGGCTTGCCAGTTTTCAACGAGAATCAGGAAACTGTAAACGATTCAGGGCTAGTTTTTGCCATTATTTTGTTATAATAGATAGCGAGGTATTGTATGAAGAAAATTGTATTTGTATGTTTGGGCAATATCTGCCGCAGTCCGATGGCAGAGTTTGTCATGAAGAGTTTAACAGACCAACTGAAAATCGAGAGCCGAGCAACCTCAAGCTGGGAGCACGGTAATCCCATTCATCAGGGAACACAGGCTATTTTTAAGAAATATGCCATTTCTTATGATAGGGACAAGACTTCTCAGCAGATTTCGGCAGCGGATTTTGCGGATTTTGACTACGTCATCGGTATGGATGAAAGCAATGTCCGAGATTTGAAGCGGATGGCGTCTGAGGATTTTCAGTATAAAATTTATCAGTTTGAGGAAGAAAGTGTGCCAGATCCTTGGTACACAGGAGATTTTGACCAAACCTATGATTTGGTCTTGGCTGGCTGCAAGAAGTGGCTAGAGCGTTTGGATGGATAGGAATATGGATAAAGTAAAAGAATTTTACGAAAAATACAAGGTCTATCTGACCCGGCAGAATTTAGAACTCTTGGCTGTCACGGTCATTGTGCTGTCAGCTATTCTAGTCTTTACCTCGGGGATTCCTGGTAAGGGCGTTTTAACGCTGGATCAGGGCAAGATCAAGTATGACGGGACCTTGGTTCGCGGGAAGATGAACGGTCAGGGGACTATGACTTTTCAAAATGGGGATAGTTATAGCGGTCAATTTCGCAATGGCATCTTTGATGGAAAAGGGACCTTTACCTCGCAGGCTGGCTGGAAATATGAAGGGGACTTCAGCAAGGGTCAGGCCGACGGACAAGGAAAGCTAACGACAGAAGGCAATGTCGTTTATGAAGGAACGTTTAAACAAGGAATTTATCAAAATGCGCATTAAATGGTTTTCGCTCGTCAGAATCACGGGACTGCTTCTAGTTCTGCTTTATCATTACTTCCAGGGCGTTTTCCCCTGGCGGTTTTATTGGTGTGGATATCTTCTTTACCTTTTCTGGCTTCTTGATTACCGCTCTGCTTATTGACGAGTTTGCCAAGAAGAAAGAAATCGATATCCAAGGCTTTTTCAAACGACGTTTTTATCGGATTGTACCGCCTCTGGTCTTTATGATTTTGGTCGTTATGCCCTTTACTTTCTTAATCCGTAAGGATTTTGTGGCTGGGATTGGGACGCAGATTGCGGCTGCTTTGGGCTTTGTGACCAACTTTTATGAAATGCTCTCAGGTGGCAGTTATGAGAGTCAGTTTGTGCCGCACATCTTGATTCACACTTGGAGTCTGGCTTTAGAAGTGCACTATTATGTTCTGTGGGGATTGGCCGCTTGGGGCTTGGGCAAGGTTGCCAAGTCAACGGCTCGCTATCGCGGTATGATTGCGCTGGTTTCTGCAGGTCTCTTTTTAGTCAGCTTTGTATCAATGTTTGCTGGCGCTTTGAACACTAAGAATTATTCTGATATTTATTTTTCAAGTTTGACCCACGTCTTTCCTTTCTTTGCAGGAAGCATCCTAGCAACCTTGTCTGGTGTCGGCCATGTTAGCAATCGCTTTAAAATGCTGGAGCAAAAGCTGGCTCTCAAGCAAGTGCTAGGAATTATGGGGGGCAGCGCAGCTGTTTTGCTTTTGCTCAGCTTCCTACTCAAGTTTGACAATCTTTGGACCTACCTGGTAGGATTCTTGATTTCAACTATCTTGGCCTGTCTGATGATTTTGGCTGCTAGGATGCTGCATGACAAGCTTCCTGATGTGAAGGAAGCCTAGCATTATCAACTTTATCGCAGATACCAGCTATGGTGTTTATCTCTTCCACTGGCCATTCTATATTATCTTTACCCAGCTGATGAGTAACGGCTTGGCTGTTCTCTTGACCACGCTACTGTCTCTTACTTTTGCAGCCTTATCTTTCTATATTTTGGAGCCAACTCTGGCTGGTCGTCAGCCGGTTATCATGGGAACCAAGATGGATCTATCGTCTCTTACCAGACCAATCTTTTACAGCATGATTCCGCTGACTTTGATTATGTTCTTTATCTCGGTGACAGCACCAAAGGTAGGAGCTTTTGAGGAAAGTTTGATTGTCAACGCTCTGAATCAAGCAGACACTAAGATGCAGACAACTCGAAGTCAGGTTGATCAGTCCAAGGCGACTGAGTACAATGTGGCGGACGGGATTACCATGATTGGTGACTCGGTTGCCCTCCGCTCAAGCGATCAATTGCAGCAGATCTTGCCAGGAATCGAGCTAGACACTGTCGTTAGTCGCAGTCTGAGTACAGGCTTAGAGGTCTACAAGACAGATATTGCTAATAGAGTGCTGAAGAAGCAGGTTGTCCTGGCTCTCGGAACCAATTCGTCCGGTTATTCGAATGAACTTTTGGATGAATATGTTTCCAGCCTGCCTAAGGGGCATCAACTGATTCTCGTGACCCCTTATGACGGTCGCTCAGAGGGCGGTGTTTTAGCCCAGCAGCGGGAGTATGAGCTGGAATTAGCCAAGAAATACGACTATGTTTTTTGTGGCTGACTGGCATCAGACCGCTATCGAAAATCCTCAGATTTGGGAAGGGACAGACTATGTCCACTTTGGCTCAAACTCAGAGTCCATCATTGAAGGGGGAACTCTCATGCAAATACCATTAAGCAAGCCATAGATGAAGCAAATTCTGGCAATGTGAAACCATAAATTCCAAAAAGGAGAAGCAATAATGGGACAAATTAAATCAAGCGCCATTTCAGCTGGCTCTGCTATCAGCGAGCTCGTTGGAGTTGATACTAGCAATACACAAAATCAACAAGTCGAATTTTTCCTATACAACAGGGATTGCTGGAATGGAAGCTGGCCGTCAGGCCTGCAATCAAATGCTTCAGGCTGTCGGTGACTTCAGCTCTGCTGTTTTGACTCAGGCCAATAAATTTCCAGAAATTGCTGCAAAAATTGAGAAACGCGATATAGAGGAAGCCAAGCGCTGGGAGAGTTGAGATGGAAGCAGATAAAAGCGAAAAAGAACGCCAGGCACTTTACGAAAAAATCCTCAAAGTTGACCAAAAAGAAGACGAATTTATGACGATGAAACGTCAATACGAGATTTCCCTGGCGAATTTTGCGACGGATTTCCAATACTTGACGACCCGAATGGAACATCTACTTTATGAACACCCTCAAAGCTCTGCTACCCTCAGTCGTGATTTATCAGAAACTCAGTATCTTAACCGACAGGTTAAGAACTATGTGGATGTTCAGATGGATGAACTTGGAAAGCTCAGTCGTCAAACAAGAAAGACTATGGAAGAAGAGCGAGACAAACTGACCAAAGAAAGGAATAGTCTGCCATGGGAGTAAAATATAGTGCAGCAGATTCAGCCCAGCTTATCCAAGCGATGACCGGCAACCTTCAAGCAGCCAATCAAGTGACCGATCGTTTATCTAGTGGCTGCGACCATCTGATTGCCTCTTTAGAGTCGGGTGAGCTGCAGGGAGCGGCTTATACAGCGGGGAAAGGCTTATTTACTGAGGTAATCATCCCTGCCATCAAGAAGCTACAAGAGGCTATTGATGATATTCAGGGAGAGCTTGCTTCCTATAAAAGTGCTGATTCCGAGGTGGCTGGATATGGCGAATTGGACTTGGATCTACTGAAGGAACAGCTGAAAATAAAAAATGAGCAACTGGCAAAAGTAGAAAAGCAGATTGCAGATAATCAAGATTTTTTCCGTAATGCAGGAGCTCTGCTGACAGGTAAGTTGGGAGACCTTTTATCTCAGACATCTGCTTTAATGGAAGTTGAAACTCAACTAAATATCGGTATTCGAGAAATTCAAGAAAAAATAGACAAACTGGAATGGTTTGTGGATCAGGTATCCCAGTATTTCACAGATAGTCTGCAGGTTTTGGGTTTAGCTATCCAAGGAGCGACGCAGCTTAGTCAGGTATTGGTAGACAGTGAGGGTAATTACTCTACTGATGGTATAGATATGAGTTGGTCTACTAAGATGAAGGCTCAGAAGATTCAGACTATTTCGAAGAAAAAATATCTAGAGCCTAAAGAACGATTGATTCAAGAAGCTTCTCGGAATATGATGCTATCGGATGAAGGGGATGCCTATTATCGTAGTCAACTCAAGGAAAAGTTAAAGGGGAAACCGCGTTCAGAATGGGATAAGATTGTTGATGATTATAATCATACTCTAAAGATTGACAATGAAGGCAATATAATTGATATTTTTGATTTTAGAGCTTATAAGGATCGTCATTATCAAAAAGATGATAACTTTTCTGTACTAAAAAATGGAAAGTATGATAGTGCTTATACGAGAATGGTCAATGAAAAATACCAAGAACTTATTCAAGAAAATTTTGAAGCTAATTCTGTTGACTTGGCTAAGGGAGTAGTAGAAATTTTAGCTGGTCTTGGTATTTATGCTGGTACTTCTCTAGGAGCAGCTTTTGCTTTGGAGTGGGCTCCACTAACTGGAGGTGGCTCGGCGCTAGTAGCAGCAGCAGCTGTAGAAGCAGGGTATATTACTGCAGAAGGCCTAGTTGTAGATGGGACTTTGTCAGTTGCTAGAACTCTTTATGAAATTGATACAGCGAATTTAGGAGTTACCCTCAGTGCAGCTAGTAACTATAACAGTTGGCAGGCCAATAAACCGACGAGTAAGACCATTTCTGGCAGAGGTGGTAAACAAATTGAAGCCCGAGTAGGAAATCGAAAAGTGAAGCTTCGTGTAGATTGGGAGCCAACGAGTGGTTCGAATGGTGATGGAGTTTTCCAGGTTCAATCTGGAAGTGGAAAGTCGGGGTATTCACTTAACGAATCTATAGATGTTAATAGTATATCCAGCAAAACAGATATATTGGATTGGGTGAATAAAACTAAAAAGATTAAAAACCTAGATAAAAGTGTAAAAAGTGAAATTGTAGAAAGAATCTGGAAAGGATACCGAGACTATTACGGAAATTAGGTGAAGTGTATGAGATTATATATAAAAGGTGATTATACTAGAAAAGTGTCATTTGGCTACAGAGAACTTGCATGGAAAATGTGGTTTAAAGAAAGAAATGGTCAAAAAATAAGTTTCTCAAATGTCGGGGATGATGAGATGTTGCAAAATGACTTCTATTTATCTTTGCGGTTAGATAAGTGGGGAGCAAGTGGCTCTCGTTGGAAAGATGCCAAGGTTAAAGGTGGCAGTGCAATAAATTCCCAAAAATATGAAAATATTGATTTGGATTATGAGGGAAGTTATGAAAGCGACGGTAGAGAAAAGGGAAAATATCTAAGAATCGCTTCTAATTATTTGGATGTTTTAACAGTTGATAAGCGTGCTATGTATATTATGGCGCTTGAAATTGCAATTGCTATTGATGGACAAATCAGTGAAGATGATAAGAAAACATGGCTAACAGTCGAGGAATTCAAGGAAAAGCACCAAGATATCTTATCTCTAACCTTTGATGAAGCAAATGAGATGAGCCTGGAAGAAATTCAGACGATTGATGCTATTGACGATCCCATCTGGGAAGAGTTGGATAGAAAACGCGAAGAATATATCAAAATACATGGTGAACGTGTTTATGATGACGATTGAGATTATTAAAAATGGGAATTAAGGTTCATCTTTTATAAGTTTATAAAGTAAAGATCAGCTCGGTTCGTCCGAGCTTTTTATATTTAAATAAAGAAAACGCTTTCATATATTATGTGAAAACAAAAGTATGTGAAATCTTTAAAATGTAAAAAAATTTTTTTCACAATAACTAAAAAGAATAGACTGTAAAATAAGCGGATTTGTTATGTGTTTCACAAATTAATAGAGAAAAGTTTGTGAATGTTAATTGAAAGTGTTTACAAAAATCATTAAATGGGTTATAATTGAATTGTGAAATATTTAACAAAGGTTAGTGTTCTTCGTCTAACCTAAGGCAAAACCATTGGAGGAATAGAATGGCTGAAAAGAAGAAAACGGTAGAACAAGAAGACAAGGCTTTGGCAGCGCAAAAGCATGTCGATGAATTGGTGCAAAAAGGTCTGGTTGCACTAGAGGAAATGAGAAAGCTGAATCAGGAACAGGTGGACTACATTGTAGCCAAGGCCTCTGTAGCAGCTTTGGATGCTCACGGGGAGTTGGCCCTGCACGCTTATGAAGAAACAGGACGCGGAGTTTTTGAAGACAAGGCAACGAAAAACCTTTTCGCCTGTGAACACGTTGTGAATAATATGCGCCATACGAAGACTGTTGGCGTTATTGAAGAAGATGATGTAACTGGTTTGACCCTGATTGCGGAGCCAGTGGGTGTTGTCTGCGGTATCACACCGACTACCAACCCGACTTCAACAGCGATTTTCAAATCTTTGATTTCCTTAAAAACACGTAATCCGATTATCTTGCTTTCCACCCATCTGCACAAGAATCATCTGCCCATGCAGCGCAAATCGTGCGTGATGCTGCGATTGCAGCAGGTGCGCCTGAAAACTGTGTGCAATGGATTACACAACCATCTATGGAAGCAACTTCTGCACTTATGAACCATGAAGGGATTGCAACAATCCTTGCGACAGGTGGTAATGCAATGGTGAAGGCAGCTTACTCATGTGGTAAGCCAGCTCTTGGGGTTGGTGCCGGAAATGTACCAGCTTATGTGGAAAAATCAGCTAATATACGTCAAGCAGCGCACGATATCGTTATGTCTAAATCCTTTGACAATGGTATGGTCTGTGCTTCTGAGCAAGCCGTTATCATTGACAAGGAAGTTTATGATGAATTTGTAGAAGAGTTCAAATCTTACCATACTTACTTTGTAAATAAGAAAGAAAAAGCTCTGTTGGAAGAATTCTGCTTCGGCGCTAAGGCAAACAGCAAGAACTGTGCTGGTGCTAAGCTCAATCCGGATATCGTTGGTAAGCCAGCCACTTGGATTGCAGAGCAAGCAGGCTTCAGCGTGCCAGAAGATACGAATATCTTGGCCGCAGAGTGTAAAGAAGTTGGTGAAAAAGAGCCATTGACACGTGAAAAACTGTCACCTGTCATCGCTGTTCTCAAGTCTGAATCTCGTGAAGACGGTGTTGAAAAGGCCCGTCAAATGGTAGAATTCCATGGTCTTGGTCACTCAGCTGCTATCCATACAGCGGACGAAGAGTTGACTAAGGAATTTGGTAAGGCTGTTCGTGCCATCCGTGTTATTTGCAACTCACCTTCTACTTTCGGCGGTATCGGGGATGTTTATAATGCCTTCCTGCCATCACTGACCCTGGGCTGTGGATCTTATGGTCGCAACTCAGTTGGTGATAACGTTAGTGCTGTGAATCTCTTGAACATCAAAAAAGTAGGAAGACGTAGAAATAATATGCAATGGATGAAACTCCCTTCAAAAACTTACTTCGAGCGTGACTCTATCCAATACCTGCAAAAATGTCGTGATGTGGAACGTGTCATGATCGTTACAGACCATGCGATGGTAGAGCTTGGTTTCCTAGATCGTATCATCGAACAACTCGATCTTCGTCGTAATAAGGTTGTTTACCAAATCTTTGCAGACGTAGAACCAGATCCAGATATCACAACTGTTGAACGTGGTACAGAGATTATGCGTACCTTCAAACCTGATACAATTATCGCACTTGGTGGTGGTTCACCAATGGACGCAGCTAAAGTAATGTGGCTCTTCTATGAGCAACCAGAAGTGGACTTCCGTGACCTTGTGCAAAAATTCATGGATATCCGTAAACGTGCCTTCAAATTCCCATTGCTTGGTAAGAAGACTAAGTTTATCGCGATTCCTACAACATCTGGTACAGGTTCAGAAGTAACACCGTTTGCCGTTATCTCTGACAAGGCTAACAACCGCAAGTATCCAATTGCTGACTACTCTCTGACTCCAACTGTAGCCATCGTAGATCCAGCTCTGGTACTGACTGTTCCAGGATTTGTCGCAGCAGACACTGGTATGGACGTTCTGACTCACGCCACAGAAGCTTATGTATCTCAGATGGCCAGCGACTTTACAGATGGTTTGGCTCTCCAAGCTATTAAACTAGTCTTTGAAAATCTGGAAAGCTCTGTTAAGAATGCTGACTTCCACTCTCGCGAAAGATGCACAATGCCTCTACTATCGCTGGTATGGCCTTTGCCAATGCCTTCCTGGGAATTTCCCACTCTATGGCCCATAAGATTGGTGCTCAGTTCCACACCATCCACGGTCGTACAAATGCGATCTTGTTGCCATACGTAATCCGCTACAACGGTACACGTCCAGCTAAGACAGCGACATGGCCTAAGTACAACTACTATCGTGCGGATGAGAAATACCAAGACATCGCTCGCATGCTCGGCTTGCCAGCTTCTACTCCAGAAGAAGGTGTTGAATCATTTGCGAAAGCTGTTTATGAACTGGGAGAACGTGTCGGTATCGAAATGAACTTCAAGGCTCAAGGTATTGACGAAAAAGAATGGAAAGAACATTCACGCGAATTGGCCTTCCTTGCTTATGAAGATCAATGCTCTCCAGCCAACCCACGCCTTCCAATGGTTGACCACATGCAGGAAATCATCGAAGACGCATACTATGGCTACAAGGAACGCCCAGGACGCCGCAAATAAGCGAGCAGCTTCCTCAATTAAAAATAAGACAGTTTGTCGGTCATCCCCTGCCCTTTGGTAGGGGATTTTTTTATGTGTCTTAGCGAGGCAAGACCTCTGGTCGAAGCTGAGCTTAGAGACATGGATGCTGAGGAGCGGAGCGATGTGAGCTCTAGGTCTCTTAACGAAAGGCGCTTGCTGGGGTAAAAAGACGTAAACCTTCTGATTACTTGTGATTAAGTGAGCTTTTGTGCTAAGATAAGAGGACAATGGAAAAAGGAGAGTAATGTGATTGTTTTATCTTTATGGGCTGGGCTGTTGAGTGGTCTTTGCTGGTTATTGGGGGATATTCTGCTGGTTGGCTTTGAGGTAGATAAGGAGAGTTATGACTCTTTTACGGAGCAGAGTCGGATTGGCAATAAGAAGCTGGCTATGCTGATGCTGTCTGGCTCTGTCGGTCGGCTGCGCCTGGGCGCTTTGGTGGCTAACTTCTCAATCCCTCTTATGTTAGTTTCGCTTTATGCTCTCTTTGGTTTGACAAATAAGGGCTTGTGGGCCTATCTGTCAATAGCCTTGTTAGGAATTGGATTTGCCCTGTCGCCAGTGGCACATGTGGCCTTTTACTACGTTGGAATCATCAGCAAAAAGGCTTATAAACGAAGCAACGGACAGGTCTGCTCAGACGAAGACAGCGAGCTTATCAATGAAGCGGTGCTCTTTCTAGATATAACCTGGCGGACAGCTATCGCCCTGACCGGACTAGGCTGGCTCGTTTACTCACTGCTAATAGTTACCGGTCAGACAATATTGCCTGCTTATCTGGGGCTGCTGACTCCCTTTACCTCTCAGTCTCTTGACTATCTTACTGGTAGAAAAGCTAAGAATCGGACGCCCCTACCTTAACGGAGCTGGCCTAAACATAGGATTTAGTTTGTTCTATTTACTGCTCCTGCTTCATATAGGTTCTTAGGCGGCGAATCGGTAAAATTTCAGAAAAACAGAAAATCTATATATTAACCTATTGAAAATTTCCTCTTTCTATGGTATGATGAAAGAGGTTTCAAGAATCGTTGGGAGGATAAGACATGAAAAACCCTACTTTACTTAAAGAAATGTTACATTATCGCGGAAGAGATGAAATGCCCGGCGATTTTGATACCTTTTGGAATAAACAAGTGGCAGAGGTGGAAGTGCCTCAGGACTACCAGTTGCTGGAAAAAGATTTTCAAATTGCATATGCGACTTGCTATGAGCTAACCTTCAAGTCTGGAAGCGGTGGACAAATCTACGCTAAGCTAGTTGTGCCGAAGTTATCAGAAAAAGTTCCGGTATTGTTTCATTTTCATGGTTATATGGGGCAGGGCTGGGATTGGGCTGATATGCTGGCCTATACGGCAGCGGGCTGGGGTGTGGTGTCGATGGATGTTCGTGGTCAGTCAGGATATTCACTGGATGGTAATCGAGAAGTCCGCGGCAATACTGTTAAAGGACATATTATCCGCGGGGCTCTGGATGGACCGGATCAGCTTTTTTTCAAGGATGTCTATCTGGATGTTTACACCTTGGTCGAACTAGTGGCTGGTTTGGACTTCGTGGATGAAAACTGTTTGTCTAGTTTTGGCGGTTCACAGGGCGGAGCCTTGGCCCTAGTGGCAGCTGCTTTAAACTCTCGGATCAAGCAGACTGTAGCCATCTATCCCTTCCTTGCTGACTTTAGACGGGTTTTGGAGATTGGCAATACCAGTGAAGCCTATGATGAGCTCTTTCGTTATTTCAAATTCCATGATCCTTTTCATGAGACAGAAGAGCAGTTGTTGCAGACACTTGCTTATATTGACGTGAAAAATCTGGCTCATCGTATTAGCTGTCCAGTGCAGATGATTATTGGCTTGGAGGATGATGTTTGCTATCCTATCACACAATTTGCCATTTATAACCGCTTGGCTGGAGAAAAGGAGTATCATCTCCTGCCTGAGTATGGGCATGAGGCTATGAATGTACGTGTCAGCGATACTGTCTTTAACTGGCTCTGCGGAACCAAAATAAAAAGACTTTCTCTCGTTTCGGACTTTAAATCCGAGAGATAATATTCGTCCCCCCTTTGGGGCTAGGCAAAGGCCTAGCCCTTTTTACTTGCCTGAGGGAGCATAGAAATGAGAATATTTTTAGAAGTTTGCTTGCTCTTTCATTGACTTTTCTATAGAACAGATTCCTGAAAGTACTTTCAGGAATTTCTGTTTTTCTGGAAAATTCGGAAACTAAAATCTAAATTCCAAACAATATTGAAAGCGCTTTAAAAATTATTTATAATAACATTATGAAATACTCGAGTTAAAAAATGGAGTCTAGGATAAGGAAGTAAAAATATTTGTTTGCGGCCTTCTTCCCTGCTCTACCTGAGGTCCTAGGTAGTTGTTAGACTATCTGATCAGACCGATGTCTTACGAAAGGAGATTGTATATTCATGTCACAGATTTTAAAAGATGACTTGATAGCCAAGATTAAAGACGGCATCATTGTTTCTTGTCAAGCCTTGCCCCAGGAGCCACTTTATACGGAAGCTGGAGGAGTCATTCCTCTCTTGGTTAAGGCAGCTGAGCAGGGCGGTGCTGTCGGTATTCGAGCTAATAGCGTTCGCGATATTCGGGAGATCAAGGAAGTAACTTCTCTGCCTATCATCGGAATTATCAAACGCGACTATCCGCCACAAGAGCCTTTTATCACGGCTACCATGCGGGAAGTGGATGAGTTGGCTGCTCTGGATATTGAAGTCATTGCTCTGGACTGTACCAAGCGGGAGCGCCATGATGGCCTGACAATTGCGGATTTCATCAAGCAGGTCAAGGCCAAGTATCCCCATCAGCTATTGATGGCAGATATCAGTACCTATGAGGAAGCTGCTGCTGCTGTAGAAGCTGGTGTAGACTTTGTCGGCACGACCTTGTCGGGCTATACTTCTTTACAGTCCCAAGGTTGACGGACCGGACATTGAGCTTATCCGCCGCTTGTGTCAAGCAGGCTTTGATGTCATCGCTGAAGGAAAGATTCACTATCCGAGTCAAGCCAAGCAGATACATGATTTGGGTGTAAGAGGCATCGTTGTCGGCGGAGCCATTACTCGCCCTAAAGAAATTACAGAGCGCTTTGTTGCAGGATTAAAATAAGTGAGGTAGATGAATGACAACCTTAACACTAAATAAACTATATAAAAAATATCCTAATAGTGATTTTTACTCTGTTGAAAATTTTGATTTGGATATTAAGGATAAGGAGTTTATCGTTTTTGTAGGACCTTCCGGTTGTGGAAAATCAACAACCTTGCGGATGATTGCAGGCCTTGAGGATATCACAGAAGGGGAGCTCTATATTGATCAAAATCTTGTCAATGATATTGCTCCTAAAGATCGGGATATCGCCATGGTTTTCCAAAATTATGCCCTTTATCCTCACATGACTGTTTATGACAATATGGCATTCGGACTTAAGCTTCGCAAGTATGACAAGGCTGATATTGACAAAAGAGTTCAGGAAGCGGCGGAAATCCTTGGGCTGAAAGAACTGCTGGATCGTAAACCAGCCGACTTGTCTGGTGGTCAGCGCCAGCGGGTAGCTATGGGGCGGGCGATTGTCCGTGATGCCAAGGTCTTCCTTATGGATGAGCCCTTGTCTAACTTGGATGCTAAACTGCGCGTGTCCATGCGGGCAGAAATCGCAAAAATTCACCGCCGTATCGGAGCGACGACTATCTATGTAACCCACGACCAGACCGAGGCCATGACCTTGGCTGACCGCATCGTTATCATGTCAGCTACTAAGAACGAAGCAGGAACAGGTACTATCGGCCGAATTGAGCAAATCGGTACACCTCAGGAACTTTATAATGAACCAGCTAATAAATTTGTGGCAGGTTTTATCGGCAGTCCAGCTATGAATTTCTTTGAAGTGAACTTAGAGGGCGATCAGCTTACAGATGGACAAGGCTTTGCTGTTGGACTTCCAGACGGTCAGCGTAAAATCCTAGAAGAAAAAGGCTATCAAGGAAAGAAAGTGATACTGGGTATTCGACCAGAGGATATCTCGGCTGAGTTGATAGTAGAAGATACTTTTCCAGATAGCACTGTAGATGCTGAAGTCACCGTTTCTGAGTTGCTAGGCAGCGAGTCTGTTCTCTATTGTAAGGCTGGCGTACAAGAATTTTCAGCCAAGGTGGAAGCTTCTAACTATTTGGAACCTGGCTCTAAGATTCGCTTTACCTTTAAGATGCCTAAGGCTCATATATTTGACTTTGATAGTCAGGAGCGAATCAAAATCTAAGAATTTTAAACAAAAATGAAAACGCTATCTATAAAAAGAGAATTATTAAAAGGGAGTGAATTTATCGAGTTAAGGTTCTAAAAATACTTATTTACTGTTCTGAAGAAACAGTAAAACAAGAAGGACTAACAGGTCCATGTCTGTCACCAGGTCCAATACTTACTTGAAACTGGAAAAACAAAGGCAGATAAGTCTCTCAGTTTTTGTAAAGAAAAGGACTAGATTTAAGAGAAATTCATTTTTAAGGAGAAAAGAATATGAAATTCGGAAAATTATTCGCATCGTTATTGACAGGTGCTGCAATTGTTTCTTTAGCAGCTTGTGGAAACAGTGGCGGATCAGATAAAACAGCTAGCTCTGGCAGTAATTCTGGCAAAACAGAGATTACTTGGTGGGCTTTCCCAGTCTTCACACAGGAAAATGCCAACGATGGTGTTGGAACTTATGAAAAATCAATTATCGAGGCTTTTGAAAAAGCGAACCCAGATATTCATGTCAACCTAGAAACTATTGACTTTAAATCTGGTCCTGAAAAGATTACGACAGCTATCGAAGCGGGCACAGCACCAGATGTTTTATTTGATGCACCAGGTCGGATTATTCAGTATGGAAAAATGGTAAATTAGCTGATTTGAATGATCTCTTTACTGATGACTTTGTCAAAGATGTCAATAATGATAATATTATCCAAGCCAGCAAGGCAGGAGACAAGGCTTACATGTATCCTATCAGCTCTGCTCCATTCTATATGGCTTTCAATAAGAAAATGTTGGAAGATGCTGGTGTAGCAAATCTTGTCAAGGAAGGCTGGACAACATCTGATTTTGAAAAAGTGCTGAAAGCTCTGAAAGATAAAGGCTACACTCCAGGTTCCCTCTTTAGTAATGGTCAAGGTGGTGACCAAGGAACTCGTGCCTTCATCGCTAATCTTTACGGCGGATCTATTACTGATGAAAAAGTTACCAAATACACAACTGACGATACTAAGTTTGTCAAAGGACTGGAAAAAGCAGTTGGCTGGATTAACGACGGTTTGATGATGAACGGCTCTCAATATGATGGTGGAGCAGATATTCAAAACTTTGCTAACGGCCAAACATCCTACACTCTTCTTTGGGCTCCTTCTCAAAACGGTATTCAAGCACAACTTTTAGAAGCCAGCAAAGTCGATGTGGTGGAAGTACCGTTCCCATCAGAATCTGGCAAACCAGCTCTTGAATATCTTGTAAACGGATTTGCAGTCTTTAACAATAAAGATGAAAAGAAAGTAGCAGCTTCTAAGAAGTTCGTCCAATTTATCGCTGATGACAAAGAGTGGGGACCTAAGAATGTAGTTCGCACAGGTGCTTTCCCAGTTCGTACTTCATTTGGAAAACTCTATGATGATAAACGTATGGAAACCATCAGTGGATGGACTCAGTACTATTCACCATATTACAACACGATTGATGGCTTTGCGGAAATGAGAACTCTTTGGTTCCCAATGCTCCAATCTGTATCCAATGGCGATGAAAAGGTTGAACCTGCTTTGAAGACATTTACAGAAAAAGCAAACGAAACAATTACTAAAAAATAAGCAAATGTGAAATCCTCCCCTTTTTCTGTTGACAGTTTCTAGAGGTAGAAAAAGGGGGATTTTGTTAGAAAATCTTGAAAGAGGGGTACCTCATTGTGAAAGTCAATAAAATCAGAATGAAAGAAACCCTAGTATCATACGCGTTTTTAGCTCCAATACTGATATTTTTCACGGTATTTGTCTTGGCACCTATGATTATGGGTTTTGTTACTAGTTTTTTTAACTATACGATGACCTCCTTTACTTTTGTCGGATTTGATAATTATATTCGGATGTTTAAAGATCCGGTCTTTATGAAATCGCTGATTAATACGGTCATTATCGTGGTCGGCTCTGTGCCGATTGTAGTTCTCTTCTCTTTGTTTGTGGCTTCGCAGACTTATGAGATGAATGCTGTCTCTCGTTCCTTTTACCGTTTTGTATTCTTCCTGCCAGTTGTTACAGGGAGCGTAGCTGTGACGGTCGTATGGAAATGGATCTACGATCCGCTGTCTGGTATTTTGAACTTTGTTTTGAAGTCAGGCCATGTCATCAATCAAAATATTTCTTGGCTTGGGGATAAACATTGGGCATTGCTAGCGATTATCATTATTCTCTTAACAACTTCTGTGGGCCAACCTATCATTCTCTATATCGCAGCTATGGGAAACATTGACAATTCTCTAGTTGAGGCTGCGCGAGTGGATGGTGCAACAGAAATGCAAGTCTTCTGGAAGATTAAATGGCCTAGCCTGCTTCCAACAACCCTTTACATTGCTATCATTACTACGATTAACTCATTCCAGTGTTTTGCCTTGATTCAGCTCTTGACATCAGGCGGACCTAATTACTCAACCAGTACGCTCATGTACTATTTGTATGAAAAAGCCTTCAAGTTATCTGAATACGGCTACGCTAATACCATGGGAGTCTTTTTAGCAGTCATGATTGCCATCATCAGCTTTGCCCAATTCAAGATTCTTGGAAACGATGTAGAATACTAGAGAAAGGAGAAAGAAGATGCAAACTAAAAAAATGAATGTTTTTAAGGTGGTATCAGGCTTTGTTCTGGCCATATTAACCATCCTCTTTGTCTTTCCTTTCTATTGGATTTTGACAGGAGCTTTCAAGTCTCAACCAGCAACGATTGTCATTCCGCCAGAATGGTGGCCCAAAATGCCAACGGTTGAAAACTTCCAGCAATTGATGGTGCAAAATCCGGCCATGCAATGGATGTGGAATAGTGTTTTCATTTCGCTTGCGACCATGTTTCTGGTCTGCGCAACGTCTTCTTTGGCAGGATATGTTTTGGCCAAGAAGCGGTTCTATGGTCAACGGATTCTTTTTGCAATCTTCATTGCAGCCATGGCTTTGCCTAAGCAAGTAGTACTGGTACCACTAGTGCGTATTGTTAATTTCATGGGAATTCACGATACCTTGGCTGCAGTAATCTTACCGTTGGTTGGCTGGCCTTTCGGAGTTTTTCTAATGAAGCAGTTCAGTGAAAACATCCCGACAGAGCTTCTTGAGTCTGCTAAAATCGACGGTTGTGGCGAAATCCGGACTTTCTGGAGTGTTGCTTTTCCGATTGTCAAACCAGGTTTTGCGGCTCTAGCTATTTTCACCTTTATCAATACTTGGAACGACTACTTTATGCAGCTGGTTATGTTGACATCTCGGCAAAATCTGACAATATCTCTCGGGGTTGCGACTATGCAGGCTGAAATGGCAACTAACTATGGCCTCATTATGGCTGGAGCTGCTTTGGCAGCAGTGCCAATTGTGGCAGTCTTCCTCATCTTCCAAAAATCCTTCACACAAGGAATCACGATGGGAGCTGTTAAAGGATAGAAATATGATTTTTGATCAATTAGAGAATCTCGTTCGTTATCGAGGCATTCACAAAAATATCGATACAGCCATTGATTATCTCCTGAGTCACAATGTATCTAATCTAAACTCAGGGCGCTATGAAGTAGATGGTGATAGGGTCTTCTTCTTTTTGCAGGAAAATACTCTCAGTCAGCAGCAAGAGGAAAGCTTTGAATTTCACCAGAGATACTTGGACCTGCACTTTCTTTTGGAAGGGCATGAGCTGATCCAATACGGCTGTCAGATTAGAGAAGTTCAGGAAGCCTATGATGAAGGGCGAGATATTGGTTTTGTTGTTTGCGAACAGACTTATCCGCTCTTGTTAGACGGTTTCAATTTTGCTGCTTTTTTGCCAGAAGAAGCCCATCGGCCTAATCAATTTGCTGGCAGAGAAGAGACAGTTAAAAAGTGTGTATTTAAAGTTTTGTTGGATTAATATTTGAAAAGGAGGCTAGCAATGGATAAAAGAGGTACCCGATTGATAGAGACTATTTTTGATACGGATAATTTCTTTATGCAGATTTGTGAGAAAATCCTTGATTTAGCGACAGTAAACTTGCTTTTTCTGCTGACATCTCTGCCTCTTCTAACCATCGGTATTGCTAAGCTAAGCCTCTATCAAACTCTTTTTGAGATCAAAGGCGGTCGTCGTGTAAAAGTAACGGCTGTCTATATCAAGGCCTTCCGAGAAAATTGGCGGCTGGGCTTCAAACTTGGCCTGTTGGAGGTCATGCTGTCTGCTATCAGTATTTTTGACCTCCTTCTTATCTGGGGTCAGGAGGCTCTGCCTTTTCAAATCCTGAAAGTTGCCTGCTTTGCTCTTCTTATCTTTACAACAGCGCTCTTTCTGTGTGTTTATCCGCTGGCTGGCCGATTTGAGCAGTCTCTCATAGGTGGGTTACAGACTAGTCTAGTTTTGCTCAGTCTTAACTTTCCTTGGTTTTTCCTGATGATAGCTATTCTAGTAGCTATTTTGACAGTGCTTCTTAGTTCAGGACTTTTACTTTTACTAGGGCTATCGCTCTTTGTTTTAATCGGTTTTGCTGGATTGGCCTTCACGCAGATTACTGTTTTAGAGAAGATTTTTGCCAAATACGAAAAGCCTTAATTTATAGAAATTCTAGATTTGGAGATAAAAGAAAATGAAAAATATGACCAAATACCAAGGTGTCATCCCTGCTTTCTACGCCTGCTATGACGAGGAGGGTGAAATCAGCCCGGAGCGGACTCGCGCTTTAGTGGAATATTTCATCGCCAAGGGCGTGCAAGGTCTTTATGTCAACGGTTCTTCGGGAGAGTGTATCTATCTGAGTGTAGAAGACCGAAAACGGGTTCTAGAAGAAGTGATGAAAGTTGCTAAGGGGCGTCTAACCATCATTGCCCACGTGGCTTGCAACAATACTAAAGACAGCGTGGAGCTGGCTCGTCATGCGGAAAGTTTGGGTGTGGATGCTATTGCAGCTATTCCGCCGATTTATTTCCGTTTGCCAGAGTATTCGGTTGCCCAGTATTGGAATGACATCAGTGCGGCGGCGCCTAATACTGATTTCGTGATTTACAATATCCCTCAGCTAGCTGGTGTAGCCTTGACTCCTAGTCTTTACAAGGAAATGCTCAAGAATGAGCGCGTGATTGGTGTGAAGAACTCTTCAATGCCGGTACAGGATATTCAAACCTTTGTAGCTCTTGGGGGAGAAGATCATGTAGTCTTTAATGGTCCAGATGAGCAATTCTTAGGTGGCCGTCTTATGGGTGCTGCAGCCGGTATCGGTGGTACATACGGAGCTATGCCAGAGCTCTTCCTCAAACTCAATCAACTGATTGCTGACAAGGAATTGGAACGGGCTAAAGAATTGCAATATGCGATTAATGCCATCATCGGAAAATTAACCAGCGCCCACGGCAATATGTACGCTGTTATTAAGGGTGTTTTGGAAATTAACGAAGACTTGGCCATCGGATCTGTCCGCTCTCCTCTGACACCGCTACAGGAAAGTGATCGGCCAATTGTGGAAGAAGCAGCTCAGTTGATTAGACAAACCAAGGAGCAATTTTTATAAGCAACAGGATAAACACTAGAGAGAAGGTGTGCTATGAAACACTATGTTGCTATTGATATTGGCGGTACCAATATCAAGTATGGCTTAATCAACGAGGCGGAAACCTTGGTGGAAGCACATGAAATGCCAACGGAGGCCCACAAAGGCGGTCCGGGAATTATGCAGAAGGTTGAAGGCATTGTTGCAGCCTATTTAGAAAAAGGACCTCTGGCTGGGATTTGTATTTCTTCAGCTGGCATGGTGGATCCAGACAAGGGTGAAATTTTCTATGCCGGGCCACAGATTCCGAATTACGCTGGCACCCAGTTCAAAAAAGTGCTGGAAGAAAAATTCTCCCTGTCTTGTGAGATTGAAAATGATGTCAACTGTGCTGGCCTGGCGGAAGCTATGTCGGGCAGTGGCAAGGGAGCGAAAATTGCCCTTTGTTTGACGATTGGCACGGGTATTGGAGGTTGTCTAGTCGTAGATGGTCAGGTCTTCCATGGCTTTAGTAACTCTGCCTGTGAGGTCGGTTACCTGCATCTACCAGACGGAGCTTTCCAAGATGTGGCATCTACAACAGCTCTGGTCAATTATGTGGCTGAGCTACACGGAGAAGACGCAGAACATTGGAATGGCCGTCGGATTTTCAAAGAAGCAACTGAGGGCAATAAACTCTGTATCGAGGGCATCGATCGCATGGTTGGCTATCTAGGTCAAGGAATTGCCAATATCTGCTATGTCGTTAATCCAGAAGTTGTCATTCTAGGAGGCGGCATCATGGGACAAGAAGCTATCCTTAGACCGCGTATTCAGGCGGCTTTGCAGGATGCTTTGGTTCCAAGTATTGCTGACAAAACCAAACTGGCCTTTGCTCATCATCAAAATACTGCGGGTATGTTTGGAGCCTACTATCATTTCAAAAATAGACAAGCTTAACCTGAGATTTTTCTCAGGTTCCTTGTCTTTCAAGAGGAAAATCAAATGGCAGAAAGAAGTTTCATTCAGGAAGTTGCTCAGCTTCTAGGTTCTTTGATGGAAGATTTTCAAAAGAAGGCAATTCAATCAAGTGATGAAATCCGCTTTTACGAGTGCTTAGCAGAAGTTTTAAGGAGCTTGGAGAAAGCCAAAGCCCCGGATAACCGCCTCCTCATTGCTCTTGAAAGATTCCATAAACGTGCTAGTTTTTTAATTGGTCTTAGTAGCCTCAAACTGGATCAGTCTACTTATCAAAAGTGGCGTGCCTACGATGCTTTTCATATGGAGAAAGTTCAGCCCCAATTAGAAATCTACGGGCCAATCCTTTCCTTGTGAAAAAAAGAGGAAAACGTTAGACCAAAAAAGAAAACGAGTCAGAAAATCCTGATTCGTTTTTATCTTTTATGGGTATTGCGACGGTAGTAGCCATTTAGTTTCTGATTCTCCCAAAAGCTGTTAAAGATTTTTTCTTTCTTCTCGCGGTTAATCTCGAGGAAAAAGGCATAGATAAGGTCAATCATGAGAAGCATGGGGAATTGTGCGGAAATCCGCAGGATAAACTCAGGCTTGCTTTGAAGAGCAACAGGAACGACTTCAGTGAAGTCTTCTTGAATCTTTTCGGGCTGTCCTGTTACCAAGATGGTTTTTGCTCCCATATTTTTAGCGTCAATCAAGCTGTCAATGATGGACTGGGTCTGTCCGGATAGAGAAAATCCGATAACGAGGCAGTTCTTATCCAGAATACTAGTTGTCCAAGCGAAGCCATCTTGGTCGGTTAGGGCTTCACAAACGACCCCCAGTCTCATGAAGCGCAGCTTCATATCACGTGCTACTAGGCCTGAGCTCCCTGTTCCAAAGAAATAAACTCGATCTGCCTCTTCTATGATTTGAGCCACTCGCTCCAGCTTTTCCTCATCTATCAGTTCTTTTGTCTGCTGGTGGATTTGATTGTAGTTGTACAAGACATGACGGGATAAGCTGCTTTGCATATTATCCGACTCGGTTTGCGCCTTTTGTAGGTCCTGTAAATATTGAAAGTTAAATTCCCGATAACCTTTAAAGCCACATTTTTTGGCGAAACGGGTCAAGGCTGCTTGAGAAATGTGCAAGGTTTGAGCGACTTGCAAAGAGGATAAATCCTCTTGAATACTATTTGGATCCAAAAAATAGTGACCAATCCTCTGTTCCAAGTCGGTCATCTTGTCAAGATGGCTCTCGATGATGGCCAAGATATTCTGCTGACTCATAAAATCACTTTCTTCATGGGTGTAATATTTATTAAAAGTTTAAGGGCTGTTCTGGCTGGAAGGTACATTTGAAGCCACTTTTACTTTTACGCTATTCTATATTTGTCTTAGAATTTGTTTATATTATAACATAGTTATAGACAAATAAACCGTTTGCAAGACTTAAACTTATCAAGAGTGTACAGCTGAGACTGATTTGTAAGTATTGAAATGAATCAAATCTATATCGGCTTTTCTATCAGTTTGAGATAGCTGTTTAGCAATCTCTGACTGTTTTTCTGAAAATATGTTATAATTTATGCAAGTACGAAGCTGTATTCCAGAAGATGACTGTACCAGATGATGGACAGTCGGTCAGGAATGCAGATTTTAAAATCCGTTTTCGAAAGTTTTTGAAAACGAGGGGGTGAATAGATGGCCAATGAAACACTTGAAAAAATGCAGGAAATTGAAACTGCTGCAGAAGAAGTTTTGATGGGCTACAGGACACAGGCTCAGGAGCTGCGACAGCAGGTAGACGAAAATCTCAGACAGCTGGGGCTGACCTATGACGATGAAACGCAGAAGCTGGCAGAGGAATTAACCGCGACTTCCCAGCAAAAGTTGGTGCTCCTGCAGCAAGACTTGGAGCAGACAACCCAGCAAAATGAGGACAAGGTTGCGGCTGCGCTGACAGACAAAAAAGCAGACTTGGCGCGAGCCATTGTAGAGAAGGTGGTAGAAGCCTATGGCCATTAGTCAAATGCGGCAGCTGTCTCTGCTTCTTCCCAAGGAACTGCTGGACCAGCTTCTCTTTTACCTACAGGGTTTAGAGTCGGTTCAGATTCATGACTTGCGGCAGGAAGAGGACTGGCAGGCAGCCTTTGAGCAGGCTTTAGTCGGCCGGCCGGATCAGCAGCTATCTCAACAGGATTTACTCAGTCGTCAAGAAAAGCTCGAGAGGCTGATTGCAGAGCTGGAGCCTTTTATGCCCAAAAAGAAACTGCTGGAATCCTTAAAAGAAGAGCCTTTGGAGCTGTCCTTTGCTGCTTTGGAGCAGGCAGGGAAGGCTCGGGATGAGGTGGCGCTATTAGAAGGAATCAGCAAGCAGCTCAAGGTCTTGCAAGAAGCCAAAGCTCAGATAGAAGCTGACTGCTTGGAAGTGGCTGCGCTGGAGAAGTGGGAGCCGTTGGAGCTAACACCGCAAGCAGCTGCGACTTTCAGTCATCTGGGAGCGTTGATCGGGACAATTCCCAATACAGACGACGATGCTCTGCGCTTGGCTCTGGGAGCACATCCTGACCTGAAGTTTCAGGAAGTCTTTACCGATGATACGGAGCATGGGGTTCTTATTTTTTACAAGACAGGCTCTCTGGAAGATGTTCGCAAAATCTTGAAAGAATATGGATTTAAGCCTTTTGAGTATGACCACGCGGAACTGCCTGTTGAGCGGGTAGCCCAGCTCAAGGCCAATATTCGACAGCAGGAGGCGGTGGCAGATGCTATGACTAAGAGTCTGGCAGCTTCTAAGAACGAGTTGGATCAGCTCAAGGTTCAGCTGGACTATCTCTGCAATCTCTCCTCTCGTCAAGAAAGTAAGAATCAGTTAGCCAGCACGCAAAATCTAGCAGCCTTGGAAGGCTGGATCGAAAGTAATCAAGTTCAAGCTCTTGAGGCTTGCTTGACAGAGCAGTTTGGCCAGAGCATTCTCATCCAGACCAGAGAAATCCGAGAGGACGAGGAAGATAAGGTTCCCGACCAAGCTTAAAAACAATGTCTTGGTGGAGCCCTTCGAGCTAGTGACGGAGATGTATTCCCTGCCTAAGTATGGTGATAAGGATCCAACCCCCGTCGTTTCCCTCTTTTATTTTGTATTCTTTGGCATGATGGTTGCCGACATCGGCTACGGCCTTTTGCTCTTTGTGGGCACCAGTCTGGCGCTGCACTTCTTGCATGTCAAGTCGGGACTGGCTAAGAATCTGCGATTCTTCCGCCTGCTGGGTGTGGCAGTCATCATCTGGGGACTGGTTTATGGCTCTTTCTTTGGCTTTGAACTGCCCTTCGCTCTGATTAGTACCAGCTCCGACGCCATGACGATTCTGGTTATTTCGGTCGTCTTTGGCTTTGTTACAGTGCTGGCGGGCCTCTTCCTCAGCGGTCTGAAAAATATCCGCCTCAAGGATTATGCAGAAGCTTATAATGCAGGCTTTGCTTGGGTGCTGATTTTGCTGGGGCTGCTACTCTTGGCCCTGGGAAATTTCTTCCCATCCTTGGCCTTTGCAGCAACGATTGGTCAGTGGCTGGCCATCATCAATGCTCTGGGCATACTGGCAGTATCAATTGTCAGTGCTAAGAGCTTGGCAGGCTTAGGGTCAGGTCTCTTCAATCTCTACAATGTCAGCGGTTATGTGGGAGATCTTGTCAGCTTTACGCGGCTGATGGCTTTGGGGCTTTCGGGAGCCAGCATTGGCTCGGCTTTTAACTTGATTGTCAGCCTCTTTCCACCTGTCGCTCGCTTCAGCATCGGTATTCTGCTCTTTATTGCCCTGCATTTGGTCAATATGTTTCTATCTTTTCTGTCCGGTTATGTGCACGGAGCGCGTTTGATTTTCGTGGAATTCTTCGGGAAATTCTACGACGGAGGCGGTAAGCCTTTCACTCCGCTCAAGCCTAGTGAGAAATACGTTCAGCAAAGTAAGAAATAAAGATTAGATACTATGGTAAGAGATGAGAAGCTCATCTTTAGAAAAACACTTTCTAAAACATCAAAACAAGTATCATTCATTTAACTAGCTGTTGGTTTTACGACAATTACAGCATTTTCATAGGAGTAAATCATGGAACATTTAGCATCATATTTTGGAACTTACGGCGGCGCCTTTTTTGCAGGTCTGGGAGTAGCTTTGGCGGTCTTCTCAGCGGAATGGGCTCAGCGCTAGGTGTTGGAAGCACTGGTCAGGCAGCAGCAGCCCTCTTGAAAGAGCAGCCGGAAAAATTCGCTCAAGCTCTGATCTTACAGCTTTTGCCAGGTACCCAAGGTCTCTACGGCTTTGTTATCGGGATTACCGTCTTCTTTAATATCAAGCCGGAATTGGCTCTGCAATCAGGCGTGGCTTATTTCCTAGCAGCTCTGCCAGTTGCGATTGTTGGTTACTTTTCAGCCAAGCATCAAGGACGAGTGGCGACAGCTGGTATTCAGATTTTGGCCAAGCGTCCAGAAGAGGTCATGAAAGGGGTTATACTCGCGGCCATGGTTGAAACCTACGCCATCTTGGCTTTCGTTGTTTCCTTCATCATGGTTCTGAATGTGAAGTAAGGAGGCTTTTATGTCTGACATATCAGATCTCAAAGCTTCTGTCTTGGAGCAGGCTCACGAAAAGGGACGTCTGCTTTTGGCCGAGGCTACTGAGAAAATAGAACAGGAAGCCAAGGAACGCGAGGCCCAGCTGGTTCGGCAAAAGCTTGGACAGCGGGAGCAGCAGCTGAAAGAAATCAGCCGGCGCAGTCAGCGCGATATTCAGCAGCTGGAAAATCAAAAGCGCCAGTCTACTCTGGTTATCAAGCAGCGGGTTCTCAGAGAGCTTTTTGAGGAGGGTTATGCTCAGATGGTGGCTTGGTCACCGGATGAAGAAGAGCATTTTCTGAAGAGTGTCCTGGCTAAATACCCAGAGGAAGAATTGACACTGGCTTTCGGTGCTCTGTCAGCTGAAAAATTCAGTTCCAGCCAGTTAGAAGACTTGAAAAAAGCCTTTCCGCAAGTGCATTTTTCAGACCAGTCCATAGCCGGTCAGGCAGGCTTTGTGCTGAGCCAAGGACGGGTGGATGATAGTTATCTCTATCGCGACTTGCTGGACTCTGTCTGGCAGGAGGAAAGTTACCGTCTGGCTCAGGACATTTCAAAGACCAGGCAGAATAGGAGGCGGACCATGAGTGAAACAAGCTTCTCTCAAGTCAATACAGCCATTAGTGTGCAGGAGGCTTCCTTTTTGACGCCCCAGCAATATGATCAGTTGCTGCAGGCTGACGATCCTGCCAGCCGTTCGGCTCTTCTGCAGGGAACGGTCTATGCCATGGATGCTGAAGCTATCAAGGATCTCAATTCAATTGAGCAAGTACTGATGAAGCATTTGTATTCCGTTTATAATTGGGCGCTTGAGATTAGTCCAAGTAAGGAGTTAGTGGAGATTTTCACGCTCCGCTACACCTACCACAATCTCAAAGTTTTTCTTAAAGGTCGGGCGACAGGTCGGTCCTTGGAGCATTTGCTGATGCCGGTGGGGACCTATTCGCTGGAGGTTTTAGAGCACCTAGTTATGGCCTTTTCGGCTGAGTATTGTCCAGATTTCATGCTAGACGAGGTGCTTGCGACCTGGCAGGAATACCAGGATTATCAGGATGTGCGCGTGCTGGAGATTGGCATGGACATGGCTTATTTCCAGCATCTTAAGCGCCTGACACAGGAGTTGAAAGATGACCGTCTGCTGCAGCTGGTGAATCTGACTATTGATTTTTACAATGCCATCACGGTCAAGCGTGCTGTTGGCTTGGAGAAACCGCGCAGCTTTATGAGGCAGCTCCTGTCTGATGAAGGGAGTCTTTCTGCTGCCAACTGGATTGCCATGGCGGAGCAGGGAGATTTCTTGACTTGGTTTAGCCAGGTCAATCCCTGTGGTTACGATCTGGATCTGCGTTCCTATGAGGAGAAAATGCAACCAGACCTTGACGACAGTAGAGTTAGAATATCTAGCGGACCTCTTGCAGGCTAAGTTGCTGGCGGCTGGTCAGTTTGAGACAGATGGACCGCTCCCTTTAGCCCGCTATTTGCTGGGTAAGGAGCTGGAAGTCAAGAATCTGCGGTTGATTTTTGACCGGAATGGACAATCAGCTACCAGTAGAGCTTATCAGAGAAAGGATGAGACCGATTTATGGACAAGACTAGCTACAAGATTGCTGTCGTGGGAAATCGCGATACTATTCTCCCATTTAAGCTGATTGGTTTTCAGACCTTTCCAGTAAAAGAAGCTCAGGAGACGGTCAATACCCTGCGTCGGCTCGCTCGCGAAGATTTCGGTATTATCTATCTGACGGAGGATATGGCTGCGGATATTCCAGAAACCCTGGCCTACTATGACCAGCTGGAGATTCCTGCTCTTGTGCTCATTCCTACCCATAAGGGGAGCACGGGACTGGCTCTTTCGCGGATTCATGAAAATGTCGAAAAGGCTGTCGGACAAGATATATTGTGAGGTTTTTATGCGAATGAATGAACTAGGCCAACCCATTGGGGATGCTCTGCCGGATTTTCAGCCGGGGGACTTGCCCAATCTGGAGCGAATCGAAGGCCAGTATGTTATTATCGAGCGTTTGTCCAAGGACAATCATGGAGCGGATTTGTATGAGGTGTATGGCCCAGATTCTCCTGCGGATATGTGGACCTATCTCTTCCAAAATCCTGCCCAAAATCAGGCAGAATGGTCACAGAAGCTAGATCAGATGCTGGCAGCACAGGATCGTTTCCACTATGCGATTGTGGACAAGGAGAGCGGTAAGGCTCTAGGAACTTTTGCCTTGATGAGGATTGACCGGGGCAACCGCGTTATCGAAGTGGGAGCTGTGACCTATTCGCCTAAGCTGAAGCGCACTAGGCTGGCTACAGAAGCCCAGTACTTACTGGCACGCTATGTCTTTGAAGAGCTGGAGTATCGCCGCTATGAATGGAAATGCGACTCCCTCAATCAGCCTTCAAGGCGAGCAGCAGAGCGGCTTGGTTTCATCTATGAAGGCAGGTTTCGTCAGGCGGTAGTCTATAAGGGGCGTAACCGAGACACGGACTGGCTGTCTATGATTGACAGGGATTGGCCGGCCGTTAAGAGTCGTCTAGAAAAATGGCTAAGCCCAGACAATTTCGACGAAAAGGGCCAGCAAATAAAAGCCCTATCTGATTTTTAAAATAGGAAGAAACAATCCTTGCCATAGAGCGAGCTAAGAAAGATTTCAATCTCTCGGCAAGAATCAAAAAATACTCTTTGGAAATGAAATCCAAACTCTTGCTTAGTTTGAGCTTTGATTTTCATTGAGAAACAACAAAAATCTCCCAAGAATGGAGGAAGATTGTGAGTCAAGGAAAGATTATCAAAGTTTCTGGTCCTCTGGTGCTGGCATCAGGGATGCAGGAAGCGAATATTCAGGATATCTGCCGGGTTGGCGATTTGGGGCTGATCGGTGAAATTATTGAAATGCGGCGGGACCAAGCCTCTATTCAGGTTTATGAAGAAACTTCTGGCTTGGGGCTAGGAGAGCCGGTCATCACGACTGGAAGTCCTCTGTCCGTTGAACTGGGACCAGGTCTGATTTCTCAGATGTTTGACGGGATTCAGCGGCCTTTGGAGCGTTTCCAGACCATCACGAAGAGTGACTTCCTCGTCCGTGGTGTCCAACTGCCAAATCTAGACCGAGAGATTAGGTGGGATTTTGTTCCAAGTCTGTCTGTCGGAGATGCGGTTGAGGCTGGCGATATTCTGGGAACGGTTCAGGAGACCAATCTGGTGGAGCACCGCATCATGATCCCGGTCGGAGTCAGTGGACGCTTGGCTAACATCTCAGCTGGCAGTTTCACTGTTGAAGAAACTGTTTACGAGATTGAGCAGGCGGACGGGTCTATTTTTAAAGGGACTCTCATGCAAAAATGGCCAGTCCGTCGTGGGCGTCCTTTTGCTCAGAAGCTGATTCCAGTTGAGCCTTTGGTGACAGGTCAGCGGGTCATCGATACCTTCTTCCCAGTAACCAAGGGCGGAGCAGCAGCCGTACCAGGACCATTCGGGGCTGGTAAGACTGTCGTTCAGCACCAGGTGGCCAAGTTTGCCAATGTTGACATCGTTATCTATGTCGGCTGCGGAGAGCGTGGCAATGAGATGACCGACGTACTCAATGAATTTCCAGAACTAATCGACCCATCAACTGGCCAGTCCATCATGCAGCGGACAGTGCTGATTGCCAACACCTCCAATATGCCGGTAGCGGCTCGGGAAGCGTCAATTTACACAGGGATTACGATCGCAGAATACTTCCGTGACATGGGCTACTCCGTGGCCATCATGGCGGACTCTACCTCTCGCTGGGCAGAAGCCCTGCGGGAAATGTCCGGCCGTCTGGAAGAAATGCCGGGTGACGAAGGCTATCCAGCCTATCTCGGCAGCCGGATTGCTGAGTATTACGAGAGGGCAGGCCGGGTCAAGACACTTGGTTCAACTGCGCGTGAAGGCTCTATTACTGCTATCGGGGCCGTATCACCTCCGGGTGGAGATATTTCTGAGCCGGTGACGCAAAATACCCTGCGGATTGTCAAGGTTTTCTGGGGCTTGGATGCCCAGCTGGCTCAACGCCGGCATTTCCCAGCTATCAACTGGCTGAGCTCTTACTCGCTCTACCCTAGACGAAGTGGGAGCCTATATCGACCAGCATGAGAAGATTGCTTGGGCAGAAAAAGGTGACCAAGGCCATGAATATCCTGCAAAAGGAAAGCGAACTGCAGGAAATCGTGCGTTTGGTGGGCTTGGATTCCTTGTCTGAAAAGGACCGGCTGACCATGAATGCAGCCAAGATGATCCGTGAGGACTATCTGCAGCAGAATGCCTTTGATGATGTGGACACCTATACTTCTTTCAAAAAGCAGGTGGCTTTTATTGAGCAATATCCTGACCTTCGATGCGGAGGCCAATCGTGCCTTGGAGCTGGGAGCTTATTTCCGGGAAATCATGGAAGGAACGGTGGAGCTGCGTGACCGGATTGCCCGTAGCAAGTTTATCCATGAAGATCAGCTGGGAAAAATTCAGGCTCTCAGTCAGACTATTGAGGAAACCTTGCACCAGATTCTTGCCCAAGGAGGACTAGACAATGAGCGTCATTAAAGAATACCGCACCGTCAGTGAAGTTGTCGGCCCTCTGATGATTGTCGACCAAGTCGCTGGCGTGCATTTCAATGAATTGGTAGAAATTCAGCTACATGACGGCAGCAAGCGCCAGGGCCAGGTCCTGGAAGTCCAGGAAGACAAGGCTATGGTCCAGCTTTTTGAGGGATCTAGCGGTATCAATCTGGAAAAAGCCAAGGTCCGCTTTACTGGCCGTCCGCTAGAGCTGCCAGTGTCAGAAGACATGGTGGGCCGGATTTTCAATGGCATGGGCAAGCCGATTGATGGCGGCCCAGCTATCTTGCCGGAGAAATATCTGGATATTGACGGTCAAGCCATCAATCCAGTAGCTCGCGACTATCCGGATGAGTTTATCCAGACTGGTATTTCAGCCATCGACCACCTCAATACCTTGGTTAGGGGACAAAAACTGCCAGTATTCTCTGGCTCTGGTCTGCCCCACAAGGAATTGGCTGCTCAAATCGCCCGTCAGGCGACCGTGCTCAACTCTGATGAAAACTTCGCCGTGGTCTTTGCGGCCATGGGGATTACTTTTGAAGAAGCCGAGTTCTTCATGAATGACCTCCGGGAGACAGGAGCCATTGACCGCTCGGTACTCTTTATCAATCTGGCTAATGATCCGGCTATCGAGCGGATTGCAACGCCACGGATTGCCCTGACAGCAGCTGAGTACCTGGCTTATGAAAAGGACATGCACGTTCTGGTTATCATGACCGACATGACCAACTATTGCGAAGCCCTGCGGGAAGTTTCCGCAGCTCGTCGTGAGGTTCCGGGCCGTCGTGGGTATCCGGGTTACCTCTATACTAACCTATCCACCCTTTATGAGCGGGCTGGACGTCTGGTTGGCAAGAAGGGCTCGGTGACGCAGATTCCGATCCTGTCCATGCCAGAGGATGACATTACCCATCCGATTCCAGACTTGACGGGTTATATTACGGAAGGTCAGATTATCCTTTCACGCGACCTTTACAACAGCGGCTATCGTCCGCCCATCAATGTCCTGCCTTCTCTGTCTCGTCTCAAGGACAAGGGGTCAGGTGAGGGCAAGACCAGAGGAGACCATGCCGCAACTATGAACCAGCTATTTGCAGCCTATGCGCAAGGCAAGCAGGCCAAGGAGCTGGCTGTCGTTCTGGGGGAATCCGCCCTGTCCGAAACGGACAAGCTCTATGTACGCTTTACCGACCGCTTTGAGCAGGAATACATTAATCAAGGTTTCCAGACCAACCGAACCATCGAAGAAAGCTTGGATCTGGGCTGGGAACTCCTGTCCATCTTACCTAGAACGGAGCTTAAGCGGATCAAGGACGATATGATTGACCAATACCTGCCGCAGACCAAGGAGGAAGAAAGATGACGCGACTCAATGTCAAGCCGACTCGGATGGAGCTGAATAACTTAAAAGCCCGTCTCAAAACGGCTGTCCGTGGGCATAAATTGCTCAAGGATAAGCGGGATGAGCTGATGCGGCGCTTCATTGAGTCTGTCCGTGAGAACAATCAGCTTCGCCAAAAGGTCGAATCCGCTCTGGTCGGCCATCTGCAGGATTTTGTCATGGCCAAGGCGCTGGAGAGTGACCTCATGGTCGAGGAGATTTTTGCTGTGCCCACGCGGGAGGTCAATCTGCATGTGGAGACTGAGAATATCATGAGTGTGCGCGTGCCCAAGATGTACGCCCATATTGACAATCCGCATACTGATGACGAGGGAGACGTGGTTTATAGCTATGCGGCGTCTAACAGCCAGATGGATGAAACCATTGAAAGCATGAGCGATCTGCTTCCTGACCTGCTGCGACTGGCTGAGATTGAAAAAAGCTGCCAGCTCATGGCGGATGAAATCGAGAAAACCCGCCGTCGGGTCAACGGACTAGAGTATGCTACCATCCCTGACCTCAAAGAAACCATCTACTACATCGAAATGAAACTGGAAGAAGCCGAACGGGCCAGCCTCGTCCGAATGATGAAGGTGAAATAAGATGTGTAGGCGTTAAAAAACGAATGAAAAATAGGAACTGGACGATGGATTCGATGAATTCAAGCCCAGTTCTCTTTTTTCCGAGTTTTTAGCCGAAGCTCGATTTAGCTGAGCTAACCTAGACTGAATAGATCTATTCACAGCAAAAATAGGAAAATAGACGAAGAAGTGACAGCTTCTAGGAGATTTTATCTTTTTTGCCCAGAGCTTAGGTCGGGTTCAGTTCACCAGAGTAGAAAAAATTCAAATAAGCCCAAAAGAAAAAACAGAACCCCTCTAAATGGGGTTCTTTTGCTTATTACCAATTTTTATATGTTACAAACAAATCTCCATATTACAGGGGGCAGACAGTTTTGTTAAATAGGTCGAAAAAGGCTTTTTTCTTAGGAGATTTATGGTAAGATGGTTTTCGTATCATGAATGATTAGGAAGGTGCATTTTGCATATGAAAATGAATAAGAAATTACTTTTGGCTTCAACTGTTGCTTTGTCAGCATTGCCTTTGTTGACAACGCGAGCTGAGGAGCAGCCACAAAACTGGACTGCCAGAACAGTTGAGCAAATTAAAGCAGATATTACGAGCAATGAAAACCAACAAACATACACTGTTCAATATGGAGACACTTTGGGAAATATCGCCCAAGCGATGAATATTGATCTTGTTGACTTGGCTAAAATCAACCAAATTGCCAATGCTGACTTGATTTTCCCAGGTACTGTTTTGACCATTACAACAAATGGCCACAACGAAATTGCCTCTGTAGAAATCCAAAGCTACCAAGCAGGAAATAATGCAGGATTGGTAACGGAAGATTATACAGCAAGTGAGATTTTTGGTACTGAACAAGCCGCTCCAGCGGCACCGGCTCAAACAGCAGAAACTCCAGCTCCGGCTGTTGAGGAAGCTGTTGCAGCTCCAGCAGACCAAGCACCAGCGCCTGCTGAAGAAGCTCCTGCCCCAGTAGCAGAAGTTGCAAGTGAAGCAGCCCCAGTTGCGGAAGCAAATGCAGCCGCTCCTGTAGAAGCAGCGCCACAGCCAGCAGTAACTGCAAGTCCAGAAGCTCCAGCAGAGGCAGCTCCAGAAGTGACTGAATTAGGCCAAGACCAAGTCAGTCAAGCAACTGCCGCTGTTGAGCCAACAACTTACAATGCTCCAGCTGTAACAGATGCTGCTAGCGTGACAACTAACAATCCTGCTAATGAAGGTCTTCAGCCACAGACTGCTGCTCTGAAAGAAGAGATAGCAGCTAAATATGGCATTACAGAATTTAGTCTCTACCGCCCAGGTGATAGTGGTGACCATGGTAAAGGCTTGGCGGCTGACTTTATCGTTGGTGACAATACTGAATTAGGAAACCAGGTCGCAGCCGATGTTACTTCTAATATGACTGAAAGAGGAATCTCTTACGTTATCTGGCAGCAACAGTTCTATGCACCATTTGAAAGCATTTATGGACCAGCTAATACTTGGAACCAATGCCAGATCGTGGTAGTGTAACTGAAAACCATTACGACCACGTTCACGTATCTATGAATGAATAAGATGAAAACAAGCCCAGAAATGGGCTTTTTCTTATATTCTCTGTGAAAAAGCGAGAATTTTCTGATAAATTTTGGTATAATAAAGCGAACTACAGATAAAGGATGAGAGAGAATGACCTTAGTTTATCAATCAACACGCGACGAAAAGAATAGAGTAACAGCCAGCCAGGCGATTCTGCAAGGCTTGGCGACAGACGGCGGTCTCTTTACGCCCATTACCTATCCGCAGGTCGATTTGGACTTTGCCAAGCTCAAAGATGCTTCTTATCAGGAAGTAGCCAAGCTGGTTTTGTCCGCATTTTTGGATGATTTTTCTGAAGCAGAGCTGGACTACTGTATCAACCATGCCTACGACAGCAAGTTTGATGATGCGGCTATTGCTCCCTTGGTCAAGCTGGATGGTCAGTACAATCTAGAACTTTTCCACGGAGCGACCATTGCCTTCAAGGATATGGCTTTGTCTATCCTGCCTCATCTGATGACAACCGCAGCTAAAAAGCACGGTTTGGAAAACAAAATTGTCATTTTGACGGCGACTTCTGGCGACACAGGCAAGGCGGCTATGGCAGGCTTTGCGGACGTTCCTGGGACTGAGATCATTGTCTTTTATCCGAAAGATGGTGTCAGCAAGGTTCAAGAGTTGCAAATGACGACCCAGACAGGTGCCAATACGCATGTCGTTGCCATTGATGGCAACTTTGACGATGCCCAGACCAATGTCAAGCGCATGTTTAACGACACAGACCTACGAGCTCGTCTCTTGGAGCACAAACTCCAGTTTTCATCTGCTAATTCCATGAATATCGGCCGTTTGGTGCCGCAGATTGTCTACTATGTCTATGCTTATGCTCAGCTGGTGAAGGCGGGAGAAATCATAGCAGGAGACAAGGTCAACTTTACCGTTCCGACAGGGAACTTTGGTAATATCTTGGCGGCCTACTATGCCAAGCAAATCGGTCTGCCAGTTGGCAAGCTGATCTGTGCATCGAATGAAACAATGTCCTGACGGACTTCTTCAAGACCCACATCTATGACAAGAAGCGGAGCTTCAAGGTGACATCTAGTCCATCCATGGATATTTTGGTTTCCTCTAACTTGGAGCGTTTGATTTTCCACCTGTCTGGTAACAGCGCTGAGAAAACAGCTGCTTTGATGGCGGCTTTGAATGAGCATGGACAGTATGAACTGACGGACTTTGACGCTGAGATTTTAGAGCTCTTTGCGGCTGATTATGCGACAGAGCAAGAAACAGCTGCTGAAATCAAGCGGGTCTATCAAGCATCTGACTACATCGAAGACCCTCATACTGCCGTTGCATCTGCTGTCTATCAAAAATATCTGGCAGAGACAGGTGATCAGCGCAAGACTGTTATCGCGTCTACCGCTAGTCCTTATAAATTCCCAGTCGTGGCTGTTGAGGCTGTGACCGGCCAGACAGGACTTAGTGACTTTGAGGCTTTGGACCAACTGCACGAACTTTCTGGCGTAGCCCTTCCACCAGCTGTGGATGGCTTAGAAACAGCACCGGTTCGCCACAAAACGACGGTCGCTGCAGACCAAATGCAGACAGCAGTCGAGGATTATTTGGGATTGTAAAGTTTACTTAGAAGGCCTAAAATCAGCTGGATATCTGGCTGATTTTTTCTTAGGATGTCCAATGAAAGAAAGTGAAGTAGCTGATGCTTAAAAGGAAGAATTTTCTCTATGACGACTTATAAAAAAATCATGAATATCGCATTGCCAGCTATGGCGGAGAATTTTTTTGCAGATGCTCATGGGAATGGTCGACAGCTATCTAGTGGCCAGTCTTGGGCTGATTGCGATCTCTGGTGTCTCGGTGGCCGGCAACATCATTACGATTTATCAGGCAATCTTTATCGCGCTGGGGGCTGCTATTTCCAGTCTCATCTCCAAAACTCTGGCGCAGGGAGACAAGGAGCGTCTGGCCTATCATACAGCTGAGGCTATCAAGTTGACGCTGCTTCTGAGCCTTCTGTTGGGGCTGATTTCCCTGCTCTTTGGCAGGCAGATGCTGGATCTTCTAGGGACAGAAAAGGCGGTGGCTGAAGCAGGCGGTCTTTATCTGGCTCTGGTTGGTGGGACTATTGTTCTGCTAGGCTTGATGACTTCTTTTGGAGCTTTAGTGCGGGTCACGCGCAATCCTAGATTCCCCATGTATGTCAGTCTTCTGACCAATGTCCTCAATGCCCTCTTTTCCGGTCTGGGGATTTACATCTTTCGGCTTGGTATTATCGGTGTAGCGTTGGGGACGGTGCTGGCTCGTTTGGTCGGTGTGCTGATTCTCTGGCGGGAGCTGGATTTGTCTACAATTCGCTGGCGCTGGAGCTTAGATGGAGAGCTCTTGCGCCTGTCTCTGCCGGCTGCTGGAGAGCGGCTCATGATGCGGGCGGGTGATGTAGTGATTATCGCCATTGTGGTCGTCTTTGGGACGGACGCAGTAGCGGGGAATGCCATCGGTGAAGTCCTGACACAGTTTAATTATATGCCAATCTTCGGGGTCGCAACAGCAACAGTCATGCTGGTAGGCCATGCAATAGGTGAGGGAGATATGCAAGAGGTCGGTCTGATTCGTCAGCGGACCTTCTGGCTGTCTTTGCTTGCATGCTGCCTGTGGCTCTAGGAATTTTTGCTTTTGGTCGGCCGCTGACCTTGCTCTATACGGACAATAGCGGAGCTATCACAGCCAGTCTTTCGGTCATGCTTTTCTCCCTGCTGGGAACTCCCATGGCAGTGGGAACCGTGATTTACACAGCTATCTGGCAGGGTCTGGGCAATTCCAGACTGCCCTTTTATGCCACGACTGTTGGCATGTGGCTGATTCGCATCGTTGTCGGTTACTTGCTGGGTGTGACCTTTGGCTTGGGTCTGCCAGGAGTCTGGACTGGGATGCTCTTGGACAATGCCTTCCGCTGGCTATTTTTAAAGGTTTTATTTGACAGAAAAATGAGGAAAATCACATGATAAAAGCGTTTATTTGGGATTTGGACGGCACCTTGCTGGACTCCTACGATGCTATTTTAGCGGGGATTGAGGAAACCTATACTCACTATGGTCTAGACTTTGACAGAGCGAGTATTCACAGCTATATCCTAAAGCACTCTGTCCAGAAGCTCTTGGAGGAAGTGGCATCTGAGAAAGGGCTGGATGCTGCTGATATGAATGCCTTCCGTGGAGCAAGTCTAAAGGAAAAGAATGCTCAGGTCCATCTGATGGAAGGAACTGCGGAGATACTAGCCTGGGCTGAAGAGCAGGGCATTGCCCAGTTCGTCTATACCCACAAGGGACTCAATGCCCATCAAATTTTACGAGACTTGGGTATTTATGACTATTTTACAGAAATCATCACAACAGCCAACGGCTTTGAGCGCAAGCCCCACCCAGAAGGTGTCGACTATCTGCTTGAGAAATATGGCCTGGATAAGCAGGGAACCTACTATATCGGCGACCGAACGCTGGATGTGGATGTCGCAGTCAACAGTGGCATCCAGAGCATTAACTTCTGTGACTACCGACCAGACATCAATCAGAAGATAGAGAAGTTGGTGGATATCAAGCAATTATTTACAAGATAAAAAGCAGACCAAAACTGATCTACTGTCAGTCTAGCCTGCTTTTTCTTTTACATATGCTCAATGTGAAGTTCCAACAAGAACTCAAGGGCCTCGGGAGAACAGTTCTTTTTTTCGATAGGGAAACCGATATTTGGCCCCAACATGATATAAAAATCATCCTTAGTATGAAAAACTTTAACGATGTCATCATAGCTATAAAGAAACTCTCCTCGTTTGCTCTTCACAGAAATTTATCTTTCTCAAATATAAGGGTTTGCTCCATATTCTTCCAGAAAGGAGTTTTTTGATAGGCTTTCTTTATCTGAAAGTCCATGCCAAAGTACATTGCTGAGAATGTCACCAAAGATATAAATAGCACGGTAAAGAAAGAAAAACGCTTCAGGTTGTCAGGTAGGAAGGTTAGATAGAGAGACAGGATTCCTATCAAAATGATAATATTCAGCAAAAAACTTTTCCCGCGTAAGAAAATAGACCAAGCAAATCGTTGATACACTTCCTCAGTCACAAGAGTTGGAATGGTTATTGGAAACATCTTTTACCTCCAGTTTTGATTATTATACCATACAGGAATTATTAAAATCATTTTTTATTTTCCACGCCGCCTTTTCTGTCTTTGTCCGCCTTTCGTGTTATAATAAACCTATGGAAAAAAAGAACAAGTTATTATTAATCGACGGTTCGTCCGTTGCTTTTCGCGCTTTTTTTGCGCTTTATAATCAAATTGACCGTTTCAAGAGTCCATCGGGCCTGCATACCAATGCCATTTATGGCTTTCACCTCATGCTCAATCATCTCTTGGAGCGCGTGCAGCCGACTCATGTCCTGGTAGCTTTTGATGCTGGTAAGACGACCTTCCGGACCGAGATGTACGCCGACTATAAGGCTGGTCGGGCCAAGACACCGGATGAATTTCGTGAGCAGCTGCCCTTTATCCGAGAAATGTTGAAGCACCTGGGCATTCACTTCTATGACTTGGCTCAATACGAGGCGGATGACATCATCGGAACCTTGGACAAGATGGCTGAAAAGACAGCTGTGCCTTATGATGTGACCATTGTCAGTGGCGATAAAGACTTGATTCAGCTGACGGATGATAATACCGTGGTGGAGATCTCTAAGAAAGGCGTGGCCGAGTTTGAGGAATTTACCCCAGCCTACCTCATGGAGAAGATGGGCATCACGCCAGAGCAGTTCATTGACCTTAAGGCGCTGATGGGCGACCAGTCGGATAACATCCCCGGCGTGACCAAGATCGGCGAGAAGACTGGTCTCAAGCTCCTTTGGAGTATGGCTCTTTGGAAAATCTCTATGAAAACATCGACCAGCTCAAGGCTTCCAAGATGAAGGAAAATCTGATCAAAGACAAGGACAAGGCTTTCTTATCTAAAACTCTAGCTACCATCAATACTCAGGCTCCGATTGAAATCGGGCTGGATGATTTGGTTTACAACGGTCCGCAGGTAGAGGCTCTGAGCAAGTTCTATGACGAGATGGGCTTCAAGCAGCTTAAGGCTCAGCTAGGAACTGGTCAAGAGCCGGTAGAAGTCAAACCAATTGAATTTACCAAAGTGACTGAGGTCACAGCAGATATGCTGGCACCGGAGCAATTCTTCTATTTTGAAATCTTGGGTGACAACTACCACAAGGAAGAGATTGTCGGCCTTGCTTGGGGAGATAGTCGTCAGATTTATGTCGGCACCAGCGATTTACTGCAGCAGCCTCTCTTTCAGGATTTTTTTGGCAAAAACAGCTCTGAAAACTTACGATATCAAGCGGGCCAAGGTACTGCTCAGTCATTATGGTATCGAACTGCCAGCAGCAGCCTTTGATGCGCGCCTAGCCAAGTATCTGCTTTCGACAGTCGAAGATAATGAGCTAGCGACCATTGCCCGGCTCTACGGCCAAACAATCCTGCCGACTGATGATGAGGTTTATGGCAAGGGAGCCAAGCGCGCTCTGCCGGACCAAGAGCAGCTCTTTGAGCATCTAGCTCGTAAGGTTCAGGTACTGCTGGAAACAGAAGAGCCTATGCAAGAACAGCTCCGCGCCCACGATCAGCTGGATTTGTTGCTTGAAATGGAGCAGCCGCTGGCCTTTGTCTTAGCCAAGATGGAGATTGCGGGGATCAAGGTTGAGCGGGAAACCCTGCAGGGCATGCAGGCGGAAAATGAAAAGACGCTGGAAAGTCTGACTCAGGAGATTTATGATCTGGCTGGTCAGGAGTTTAATATTAACTCGCCGAAACAGTTGGGAACCATTCTCTTTGAAGATATGGGCTTGCCGCTGGAGTACACCAAAAAGACCAAGACGGGCTACTCGACAGCAGTCGATGTGCTGGAGCGTTTAGCGCCGATTGCACCGATTGTGTCTAAGATTCTGGAATACCGTCAAATCAGCAAGCTCCAGTCCACTTATATCATCGGACTTCAGGAGGCGATTGCGGCTGACGGCAAGATTCACACTCGCTATGTTCAGGATTTGACCCAGACGGGCCGTCTGTCCTCGGTTGACCCGAACCTGCAGAATATCCCCGTTCGTTTGGAGCAGGGGCGTCTTATTCGCAAGGCCTTTGTACCGGAGTGGGCAGACAGTGTGCTTCTCAGCTCGGATTATTCCCAGATTGAGCTGCGGGTGCTGGCTCACATTTCTCAGGACGAGCATCTGATTGCTGCCTTTCAGCATGGAGAAGACATTCACACGGCTACAGCCATGCGGGTCTTTGGTATTGAAAAGGCAGAGGATGTGACGCCTAATGATCGCCGTAATGCCAAGGCTGTCAACTTCGGAGTAGTTTATGGCATTTCCGACTTTGGACTGGCCAATAATTTGGGTATTTCCCGCAAGGCTGCCAAGGACTACATTGAGACTTATTTTGAGCGCTTCCCTGGCATCAAGAATTATATGGAAACCATCGTCCGTGAAGCGCGTGATAAGGGCTATGTAGAGACCATTTACCATCGTCGTCGTTCTTTACCGGACATCAATTCCCGCAACTTTAACATCCGAAATTTTGCGGAGCGCACAGCTATTAACAGCCCGATCCAAGGCTCCGCCGCAGACATTCTCAAAGTCGCTATGATTAATCTGGATCGAGCACTGACAGAGAAGAATTTCAAGTCTCGCATGCTCTTGCAGGTTCACGATGAAATCGTGCTGGAAGTGCCAAATGACGAGCTAACGGCCGTCCGTCAGCTAGTCAAAGAAACCATGGAAACTGCGATTGAATTGGCCGTTCCATTAGTGGCTGATGAAAATGCCGGCCAAACTTGGTACGAGGCGAAGTAAGACAAGATACAAAGAGAGTCAAAACCGACTGAAAATTAGGAATCCGGACGAAGGAGCGATGCTCTAGAACGGATGATCTATTTTCCAAGGTTTTAGCTCGTGTTCAGTTTAAGATATCAAGGGCGTAAAACACAAAGTGAAAATAGAAAGCTGACACAGCATTCGACGAATGCGAGGAAGCTTGTCTTTTTCACACGATACTTAGCCTAGATTCTGTTAAAACATGAATACTACAAAACTATCCAACTTTATTATGAATAAGGAGGAAGCCTATGACTTATCATTTTCAAAATCCCAGTGATGCCATCGTCAAGCATTATTTGAAAAACAGCAAAGTGATTGCTGTTGTCGGACTGTCTGACCGTGAAGAAACGACCAGTAATCGTGTGTCCAAAGAGATGCAAGATCGGGGCTATCGCATTATCCCTGTCAATCCTCGGGCAGCGGGTAGTCAGATTTTTGGTGAGACTGTTTATGCCAGTCTTAAAGACATTCCTTTCCCGGTGGATATTGTCGATGTATACCGTCGCAGTGAGTTTTTGCCAGATGTGGCACTGGATTTTCTGCAGACGGATGCCAAGATTTTCTGGGCTCAGTTGGGCTTGGAGAGCGAGGAGGCTGAGCAGATTTTGCGGACAGCCGGTCGGGATGACATTGTCATGGACCGCTGCATTAAACGCGAGCATACTCGCTTGGTTCTAGGCGAATAAGATGGCCAAGTTAGTCATCATTCGTGGAAATTCCGGCTCTGGCAAGTCTAGTCTCGCTGGGAAACTGCAGACTCACTACGGCCGAGGAACTCTCCTGATATCGCAAGATACGGTTAGACGGGACACGCTCAAGGAAAAAGTCGAGCCTGGAAATTTGTCTATTGGCCTGACGGAAACACTGGCTCGCTTCGGTTACGAACATGATTTGCTGGTTCTGGTAGAAGGATTTATGAGACAGACATTTATGGACAGATGCTAGAACGGTTGAAAAAAATCTTCGCTCCGCAGGTCTTTGCTTACTACTATGACCTATCCTTTGAAGAAACAGTCCGCCGCCATCAGACTAGAGCGAAGCAAGAAGAATTTACCCCAGCCGACATGAAGCGCTGGTGGAAAGACCGAGACTTCTTAGGCTGGGAAGAGGAAGCCTTTTTCACAGATGAGGATTCACTAGAGGCAGCCTTTGATAAAATCTGCTCTGCCCTTGACAGGACAGAATATAATAGTAAATAAAAAAACAACTCACAGGCTTAGGACAGGGAGTCCTATGCCTGTGGGTTGTTTTCTTTTGAGATCGCTTTTTCTTTTTTCAATTCCTCGTAAAAGAGAATGTAAGCAGTCGCCGTATAAGGGAGAACTATAACATTCAGCAAGCCGTAAGTTAATCTGGCCAATAAATTCCAGCCGATGAAGCTCAGATTAAGCATAAAAATCTTTCCTTTATAGCCTTTCATTAGCTTCCGGCTTTGACGGATAGCATAGAAAGCTCCCTGGTAACTCCCAGCCTCAAGCTGGTCATAGAGAATGAACTCTGCTTGAGCATAAGCATAGTACTGAGGGATGGCAATACCTAAGCCAGTGAATATCAAGAGGGTTCCCAGTAACATACCAGGGGTGTATTGAAGAATCTGTTGGCCTGCAGCACTTTGAGCCGTCACTACTGTATGGGCTGGGATTTTTTCCGAAATAGAGAGGATTTTATAAGCATTAAAGATTGCTAGAAGACTCCCGCAGAACATAGGAATATTCCAAAGAAAAATCAGCAGCTGCTTGAGTAAAACCGTCTTGAAGACAGGTGTGAAAGTCTTGCTCGTAAAAAGATGTCCTATATCTGAAAAGTTGACATCATCCTTTGTCTTACGAAGAACCCTCATCATGGTATAGCTGGCAGAAAGCAGTAGCAAGGTCAAGATAAACTGAATGGTCGTCGGGAAAAGATTTTTGCTAATGAGAAGATAGATGGACTGGCTAAAAGTTAGGCTGGGAATGGAATCTCTTAGATTGTCATCAAGGGAAAGTAAGATGCTGAGGATACTGACAAGAGTTGGGGCCGCAAACAAAAGAAAAATCCCTCTCGTTTGGCTGCGGACGGTACGAGCCTGAGCTCTGATGTGACTTAGATTCATAATTCCTCCATTTGGATTTGTCTGTTACATTATATCATACCCCGTGACAGATAGAAGTTTTTTTGGTAAAATCATACGGTATCTTGTGAGCTCTTGCTGCTCATTATATAGAAGAAATCGCTGGGACTGTTTTTCCCAGCAGGAGGAAACATGTCAACATCACCGATTCAGTATCGTTTGATTAAAAAAGAAAAGCACACAGGTGCTCGTTTGGGAGAGATTATCACGCCTCATGGGACCTTTCCGACGCCTATGTTTATGCCGGTTGGTACCCAGGCGACAGTCAAGACCCAGTCACCAGAAGAGCTCAAGCAAATGGGTTCAGGTATCATCTTGTCCAATACTTATCACCTCTGGCTGCGGCCGGGCGATGAGTTGATTGCTCGTGCAGGTGGCTTGCACAAGTTCATGAACTGGGATCAGCCAATTCTGACGGATAGCGGTGGTTTTCAAGTCTATTCTCTAGCTGATAGCCGCAATATCACAGAAGAAGGAGTAACTTTCAAGAACCACCTCAATGGTTCCAAAATGTTCCTGTCACCAGAAAAGGCCATCTCCATCCAGAACAATCTAGGCAGTGACATTATGATGTCCTTTGATGAATGCCCGCAGTTCTACCAGCCCTATGATTATGTTAAGAAGTCCATTGAGCGGACTAGCCGTTGGGCAGAGCGTGGACTCAAGGCCCACAGCCGTCCACACGACCAAGGTCTCTTTGGTATTGTTCAGGGTGCTGGCTTTGAAGATTTGCGTCGTCAGTCTGCTCAAGACTTGGTCAGCATGGATTTTCCAGGCTACTCTATTGGAGGACTGGCTGTTGGTGAGTCCCACGAAGAGATGAATGCTGTGCTGGACTTCACAACGCCTATGCTGCCTGAAAACAAGCCTCGCTATCTCATGGGAGTTGGGGCGCCAGATAGCTTGATTGATGGGGTTATCCGTGGCGTTGATATGTTTGACTGCGTCCTGCCGACTCGGATTGCCCGAAACGGTACCTGTATGACCAGCGAAGGACGTCTGGTTGTTAAAAATGCCCAGTTTGAGGAAGATTTCACGCCGCTGGACCATGACTGCGACTGCTACACTTGTAGCAACTACACGAGGGCCTATATCCGCCACTTGCTCAAAGCGGACGAGACCTTCGGCATCCGCCTGACCAGCTATCATAATCTCTACTTCTTGGTAAACCTTATGAAGAAGGTCCGCCAAGCTATCATGGATGACAACTTGCTGGAATTCCGTGAAGACTTTATTGAGCGCTACGGCTACAATAAATCCAGCCGAAATTTCTAAGAATCTCCATTTGAAAGGAGAAGCCATGTCTGATGAAGAGAAATTGCTGAAAAGATTGACAGCGTATCTGTCAGGCGACCAAAACCATACCCTGCGTATTTACGGTCACGGTGCTTCGGGGAAGTCAACTTTTGCTCGAAAACTCCAGCTAGCCTTGGGTGAGGACCGAGCCAATCTATTGGAAACAGATCCTTATATAATTACTGGAGAGTATCGAGATTTGCTCAGTTCCAAAGATTTTCCTCATCAAAAAGTAACAGCCTGTCTCCCTGCGGTTCATGAACTAAGCAGTCTGGAGCGAGATATTTGCGCCTTGCAGTCCGGTCTAGATATTCTGACCATTGGCACAGCTTGGTCGCCTAGCTTGCGTTTATCAGCCCGAAAGCCAATTCTAATTATAGAAGGCATGTCGGCTGCCTTTTTGCCTGAAAGTTTGTTTGATTTGTCGCTTTGCTTTTACACGGACGATCAGACCGAGTTAGAACGCCGCTTAGCAAGAGATGTGGCTGTGCGAGAGCGCAGGCCAGAGTGGATAGAGCAGACGCATCTGGCTCGACGAGAGCAATATAGGCACTTTTATCAGCCCTATCTAGCGGCTGCCGACCTTGTCATCTGCCAGTCAGGCAACAGCTTTCGCATCGAAAAGGACAGCCCCTTACTATAAAATAAAGTAGCCAAGAGTAAATTTTCATTTATAATCTCACTGATGTGCGTCAGTGAGATTTTGTATTTTCTGAATACAAACTCGAATAAATAGGTTAAAAGTCTAAATTTTTCTTCTCTATAATGATTTACAAGACTTATAAATTGTTTAGAAAAACACATTCATAAAAAAAATTATCCTAAAAATCTTTAAAAAAATTACTCAAATCCCTTTGCAATGACTGGTTCTTTGTGTTAAGATACTATGGTGCTGTAAAAATACAGCGTGTAGCTTTGATGCAAGAGGTTGCGACACGCTCGGTTGCATTGCCACGCAATCGCCTGTCGGTTTTCTTGTGGAGCTAGCCTATTATCTTAAATAGACGAAAAGGAGAAAAAGATGGCAAACAAAAAAAATCCGCATCCGTTTGAAAGCTTACGAACATCGTACACTTGATACAGCGGCTGCAAAAAAATCGTAGAAACTGCTACTCGTACTGGTGCTGAAGTTGCGGGTCCAATCCCACTTCCAACTGAGCGCAGCCTCTACACAATCATTCGTGCGACTCACAAATATAAAGACTCTCGCGAACAATTTGAAATGCGTACTCACAAACGCCTGATCGACATCATCAACCCAACTCAAAAAACAGTTGACGCTTTGATGAAATTGGATCTTCCAAGTGGTGTGAACGTAGAGATTAAACTTTAATCTAAAGCTTGATCTAAACCAGAGCATGAAAAACGCTCGTTAAAAACTTTTTGAAAAAAATTATAGAAAAGGAAACATTTTCTCATGACAAAAGGAATCTTAGGGAAAAAAGTGGGAATGACTCAAATCTTCACTGAAGCTGGCGAATTAATCCCTGTAACTGTTGTTGAAGCAGCTCCAAACGTTGTTCTTCAAGTTAAAACAGTTGAAACAGATGGTTACAACGCAGTTCAAGTTGGTTTTGATGACCTTCGTGACGTATTGAGCAACAAACCTGCCAAAGGCCATGTAGCGAAAGCTAACACAGCTCCTAAGCGCTTCATTCGTGAATTCAAAAACATTGAAGGCTTGGAAGTAGGAGCAGAAATCACTGTCGATACATTCGAAGCTGGTGATGTTGTTGATGTAACAGGAACTTCAAAAGGTAAAGGTTTCCAAGGTGTTATCAAACGCCACGGCCAATCTCGTGGTCCAATGGCTCACGGTTCACGTTACCACCGTCGTCCTGGTTCAATGGGACCAGTTGCGCCAAACCGCGTGTTCAAAAACAAACGCTTGGCTGGACGTATGGGCGGCAACCGTGTAACGATTCAAAACCTTGAAATCGTACAGGTTGTTCCAGAGAAGAACGTTATCCTGATTAAAGGTAACGTACCAGGTGCTAAGAAATCTCTTATCACTATCAAGTCAGCAGTTAAAGCTGGTAAATAATAAAGAAAGGGGAAATCAGTCACAATGGCAAACGTAAAATTATTTGACCAAACTGGTAAAGAAGCTGGTGAAGTAGTTCTGAACGATGCGATCTTTGGTATTGAACCAAATGAATCAGTTGTCTTTGATGTTATCATCAGCCAACGCGCTAGCCTTCGTCAAGGAACTCACGCTGTTAAAAACCGTTCTGCAGTATCAGGCGGCGGACGCAAACCATGGCGTCAAAAAGGAACTGGACGTGCTCGTCAAGGTTCTATCCGCTCTCCACAATGGCGTGGTGGTGGTATCGTATTCGGTCCAACTCCTCGTTCATATGCTTACAAACTTCCACGTAAAGTTCGTAGATTGGCATTGAAATCAGTTTACTCTGAAAGTTGCTGAAAACAAATTCGTAGCTGTAGACAGCCTTTCATTTACAGCTCCAAAAACTGCTGAGTTTGCAAAAGTGCTTGCTGCACTGAGCATCGATACGAAAGTTCTTGTTATCCTTGAAGAAGGAAATGAATTCGCTGCACTTTCAGCTCGCAACCTTCCAAACGTGAAAGTTGCAACTGCAACAACTGCAAGCGTTCTGGACATCGTAAACAGCGATAAACTTCTGGTTACTCAGGCAGCTATCTCTAAAATCGAGGAGGTTCTTGCATAATGAATTTGTACGACGTAATCAAAAAACCTGTTATCACTGAAGGCTCAATGGCTCAGTACGAAGCAGGCAAATACGTATTTGAAGTGGACACTCGCGCTCACAAGCTCTTGATCAAGCAAGCTATTGAAGCTGCTTTTGAAGGAGTTAAGGTTGCTAACGTTAACACTATCAATGTAAAACCAAAAGCAAAACGCGTTGGACGCTACACTGGTTTTACAAACAAAACTAAAAAAGCTATCGTAACACTGACAGCTGATTCTAAAGCAATCGAGTTGTTCGGTGCAGAAGAAGAATAATCTAAGGAGGAAATATCGTGGGAATTCGTGTTTATAAACCAACAACAAACGGTCGCCGTAATATGACTTCTTTGGATTTCGCTGAAATCACTACCAGCACTCCAGAAAAATCTTTGCTTGTTTCTTTGAAGAGCAAGGCTGGTCGTAATAACAACGGTCGCATCACTGTTCGTCACCAAGGTGGCGGTCACAAGCGTCACTACCGTTTGATTGACTTCAAGCGTAACAAAGACGCTGTTGAAGCAGTTGTAAAAACAATTGAGTATGATCCAAATCGTTCAGCAAACATCGCTTTGGTTCACTACACTGACGGTGTGAAGGCTTATATCATCGCTCCTAAAGGTCTTGAAGTTGGTCAACGCATCGTTTCAGGTCCTGAAGCAGATATCAAAGTCGGAAACGCTCTTCCGCTTGCTAACATCCCAGTTGGTACTTTGGTTCACAATATTGAGTTGAAACCAGGCCGCGGTGGAGAATTGGTTCGTGCTGCTGGAGCTTCTGCTCAAGTATTGGGTCAAGAAGGTAAGTACACTCTTGTTCGTCTTCAATCAGGCGAAGTTCGTATGATTCTTGGTACTTGCCGCGCTACAGTTGGTGTTGTTGGAAACGAACAACATGGACTTGTAAACCTTGGTAAAGCAGGACGTAGCCGTTGGAAAGGTATCCGCCCAACAGTTCGCGGTTCTGTAATGAACCCTAACGATCACCCACACGGTGGTGGTGAAGGTAAAGCACCAGTTGGTCGTAAAGCGCCATCTACTCCATGGGGCAAACCTGCTCTTGGACTTAAAACTCGTAACAAAAAGCGAAATCTGACAAACTTATCGTTCGTCGTCGCAACGAGAAATAATTTAAAACAATCTATCCGCCAGCTCGGTAGCGCTGCTTAGTCAGCGCAGGCCGCTGTGGTACTTATTTAAAGGAGAAAATATAAAATGGGACGCAGTCTTAAAAAAGGACCTTTCGTCGATGAGCATCTGATGAAGAAAGTTGAAGCTCAAGCTAACGACGAAAAGAAAAAAGTCATCAAAACTTGGTCACGTCGTTCAACGATCTTCCCAAGTTTCATTGGTTACACAATCGCAGTTTATGACGGACGTAAACACGTGCCTGTTTACATCCAGGAAGACATGGTAGGTCACAAGCTTGGTGAATTTGCGCCAACTCGTACTTACAAGGGTCACGCTGCAGACGACAAGAAAACACGTAGAAAATAAGGAGAACATAAATGGCAGAAATTACTTCAGCTAAAGCAATGGCTCGTACAGTGCGTGTTTCACCTCGTAAATCTCGTCTGGTTCTTGACAATATTCGTGGTAAAAACGTCGCTGACGCAATCGCAATCTTAAAATTCACTCCAAACAAAGCTGCTGGCATTATCGAAAAAGTTTTGAACTCTGCAATCGCTAATGCTGAAAACAACTTTGGTTTGGAAAAAGCAAACTTGGTAGTATCTGAAGCTTTCGCAAACGAAGGACCAACTATGAAACGTTTCCGTCCGCGCGCTAAAGGTTCAGCTTCACCAATCAACAAACGCACAAGCCACATCACTGTGGTCGTTGCAGAAAAATAAGGAGGTAACATCGTGGGTCAAAAAGTACATCCAATTGGTATGCGTGTCGGCATCATCCGTGATTGGGATGCCAAATGGTATGCTGAAAAAGAATACGCGGATTACCTTCATGAAGATCTTGCAATCCGTAAATTCGTTCAAAAAGAATTGGCTGACGCAGCGATTTCAACTATTGAAATTGAGCGCGCAGTAAACAAAGTAAACGTTTCTCTTCACACTGCTAAACCAGGTATGGTTATCGGTAAAGGTGGAGCAAACGTTGATGCACTCCGTGCAAAACTCAACAAATTGACTGGAAAACAAGTCCACATCAACATCATCGAAATCAAGCGTCCTGACTTGGATGCGCACCTGGTTGGTGAAGGAATTGCTCGCCAGCTTGAGCAGCGTGTTGCTTTCCGTCGTGCTCAAACAAGCTATCCAACGTACAATGCGTGCAGGAGCTAAGGGAATCAAAACTCAAGTATCAGGTCGTTTGAACGGTGCAGATATTGCCCGCAGCGAAGGTTACTCTGAGGGAACTGTTCCGCTTCACACTCTTCGTGCGGATATCGATTACGCTTGGGAAGAAGCTGATACTACTTACGGTAAACTGGGTGTTAAAGTCTGGATCTACCGTGGAGAAGTCCTTCCAGCTCGTAAAAACACTAAAGGAGGTAAATAACCAATGTTAGTACCTAAACGTGTTAAACACCGTCGCGAATTCCGTGGAAAAATGCGCGGTGAAGCTAAAGGCGGAAAAGAAGTAGCATTTGGAGAATACGGTCTTCAAGCAACTACTAGCCATTGGATCACTAACCGCCAAATCGAAGCTGCCCGTATCGCTATGACTCGTTACATGAAACGTGGTGGTAAAGTTTGGATTAAAATCTTCCCACACAAATCATACACTGCAAAAGCTATCGGTGTACGGATGGGATCTGGTAAAGGTGCTCCAGAAGGTTGGGTTGCACCAGTTAAGCGTGGCAAAGTAATGTTTGAAGTTGCTGGCGTTTCAGAAGAAATCGCTCGCGAAGCACTTCGCCTTGCAAGCCACAAACTTCCAGTTAAATGTAAATTCGTAAAACGTGAAGCAGAATAAGGAGAAGGCATGAAACTTAATGAAGTAAAAGAATTTGTTAAAGAACTTCGTGGTCTTTCTCAAGAAGAACTCGCGAAGCGTGAAAATGAATTGAAGAAAGAATTGTTTGATCTTCGTTTCCAAGCAGCTGCTGGCCAATTGGAGCAGACAGCTCGCCTGAAAGAAGTGAAAAAACAAATCGCTCGTATCAAAACTATTCAATCAGAAGTTAAATAATAGACTAGGGAAGGAGAATTTCAATGGAACGCAATAATCGTAAAGTTCTTGTCGGACGCGTTGTTTCTGACAAAATGGACAAAACAATCACAGTTGTAGTTGAAACTAAACGTAACCACCCAGTCTATGGTAAACGTATTAACTACTCTAAGAAGTACAAAGCACATGACGAAAACAATGTTGCCAAAGAAGGCGATATCGTTCGTATCATGGAAACTCGTCCGCTTTCAGCTACAAAACGCTTCCGTCTTGTAGAAGTCGTTGAAGAAGCGGTTATCATCTAATCAAACCAGAAAGGAGAAAACTTAAATGATTCAAACAGAAACTCGTTTGAAAGTTGCCGACAACAGCGGCGCTCGCGAAATCTTGACAATCAAAGTTCTTGGTGGCTCAGGACGTAAGTTCGCTAACATCGGTGATGTAATCGTTGCGTCTGTAAAACAAGCTACTCCTGGTGGTGCGGTTAAGAAAGGTGACGTTGTAAAAGCTGTTATCGTTCGTACTAAATCAGGTGCTCGTCGTAAAGATGGTTCATACATCAAATTTGACGAAAACGCTGCAGTCATCATCCGTGAAGACAAAACTCCTCGCGGAACTCGTATCTTCGGCCCAGTTGCTCGCGAATTGCGTGACGGCGGCTTCATGAAGATCGTATCATTGGCTCCAGAAGTACTTTAATCAAAATTAACAAACACAGTCCCCTGACAAAGGTCAGGGTGCCCCTATGGGCGTAAGAATTAAGAGGAGAAATAAATGTTTGTAAAAAAAGGCGACAAAGTTCGCGTAATTGCTGGTAAAGACAAGGGTGTTGAAGCACTTGTTGTTACAGCTCTTCCAAAAGTAAACAAAGTTGTTGTTGAAGGTGTAAACATCGTTAAGAAACACCAAAAGCCAAATAACGAAAACCCTCAAGGTGCTATCGTGGAAAAAGAAGCACCAATCCATGTGTCAAACGTTCAAGTTCTTGACAAAAATGGTGTTGCAGGACGTGTTGGCTACAAGTTTGTAGACGGCAAAAAAGTTCGTTACAATAAAAAATCAGGCGAAGTGCTTGACTAATCACGAAGGAAAGGAGAAGTATAATGGCAAATCGTTTAAAAGAAAAATATCTTAAAGAAGTAGTTCCTGCTTTGACTGAAAAGTTCAACTACTCATCTGTTATGGCTGTGCCAAAAGTGGATAAAATCGTTTTGAACATGGGTGTCGGTGACGCTGTATCAAACGCTAAAAACCTTGAAAAAGCTGCTGAAGAATTGGCTCTTATCTCAGGTCAAAAACCACTTATCACTAAAGCTAAAAAATCAATCGCCGGCTTCCGTCTTCGTGAAGGTGTAGCGATCGGTGCTAAAGTAACCCTTCGTGGCGAACGTATGTATGAATTCTTGGATAAATTGGTTTCAGTTTCTCTTCCACGTGTTCGTGACTTCCACGGTGTTCCAACAAAATCTTTTGATGGACGCGGAAACTACACACTTGGTGTGAAAGAACAATTGATCTTCCCAGAAATCAACTTTGATGACGTTGATAAGACTCGCGGTCTTGACATCGTTATCGTAACAACTGCTAACACTGACGAAGAGTCACGCGAATTGCTTACAGGCCTTGGAATGCCTTTTGCAAAATAATATAGGAGGTAAAACAAATGGCTAAAAAATCAATGATTGCTAAGAACAAACGCCCAGCTAAGTTCTCTACGCAAGCTTATACTCGTTGTGAAAAATGTGGCCGTCCACATTCCGTTTACCGCAAGTTTAAACTTTGCCGTGTTTGCTTCCGTGAATTAGCATACAAAGGACAAATCCCTGGCGTTACCAAAGCATCTTGGTAATTCTAGCTTCCAATTCCGTCATGATTCTTCGTTATCGGCTTTTGCCTAACTTTAGTTATGCCTGCAAGCCGATGCCTAGACTCACTTAGGAATTGAAACCTAGAAACATATTCTGAGCATAGCTCAATCATTAACTAGCAAGTGCAGCTTGCAAACTACTAGTAAGAGGAGAAATATAAAATGGTTATGACTGACCCAATTGCAGACTTTCTGACACGTATCCGTAATGCTAACCAAGCAAACCACGAAGTGCTTGAAGTGCCTGCATCAAACATCAAAAAAGGGATTGCTGAAATCCTGAAGCGTGAAGGTTTTCGTGAAAAACGTTGAAATCATCGAAGATGACAAACAAGGCATCATCCGTGTATTCCTTAAATACGGACAAAATGGTGAAAAAGTTATCACTGGTTTGAAACGCGTTTCAAAACCAGGTCTGCGTGTTTACAAGAAACGCGAAGATCTTCCAAAAGTTCTGAACGGACTTGGAATTGCTATCCTTTCAACATCTGAAGGCTTGCTGACTGATAAAGAAGCACGCCAAAAGAATGTTGGTGGTGAGGTTATCGCTTACGTTTGGTAATATTTAGTTCCCAATTTCTTTGTGACTCTTCGTTATCGTCTCTTGCCTAACCCAAAGTTATGCCTGCGAGACGATGCCTAGATTCACTTTGAAATTGAAACCTAAATGTTCCTTTAAATTGAGAAATCGATTTAAGCCCCGTGAAAACTGGTCGCTTGCGGCCTGACAATCTAACAGGAGAATATATACATGTCACGTATTGGTAATAAAGTTATCGTGTTGCCTGCTGGTGTTGAAATCAGCAACAAGGACAACGTTGTAACTGTAAAAGGACCTAAAGGAGAACTGACTCGTGAGTTCTCAAAAGATATTGAAATCCGTGTGGAAGGAACTGAAGTAACTCTTCACCGTCCAAACGATTCAAAAGAAATGAAAACAATCCACGGAACAACTCGTGCCCTTTTGAACAACATGGTTGTTGGTGTATCAGAAGGATTCAAGAAAGAACTTGAAATGCGTGGGGTTGGTTACCGTGCACAACTTCAAGGCAAAAAACTTGTACTTTCAGTTGGTAAATCTCATCCAGACGAAGTAGAAGCACCAGAAGGCATCACTTTTGAACTTCCAAACCCAACAACTATCGTTGTCAGCGGAATTTCAAAAGAAGTAGTTGGACAAACTGCAGCTTACGTACGTAGCCTGCGTGCTCCAGAGCCATACAAAGGTAAAGGTATCCGCTACGTTGGTGAATTCGTTCGCCGTAAAGAAGGTAAAACTGGTAAATAATCTTGTCTGGCTGATTTTCTCAGCCAAGCAAGCTGTTTTCCAAGGTTGTGCATAAGCACAAGATTAAAATTAAGAGGTGAAAATTGTGATTACGAAACCAGATAAAAATAAAATCCGCCAAAAACGCCACCGTCGCGTTCGCGGAAAACTCTCTGGAACTGCTGATCGCCCACGTTTGAACGTATTCCGTTCTAATACAGGCATCTACGCTCAAGTGATTGATGACGTAGCGGGTGTAACGCTCGCAAGCGCTTCAACTCTTGACAAAGAAGTTTCAAAAGGAACTAAAACAGAACAAGCCGTTGTTGTTGGTAAGCTCGTTGCTGAACGTGCAGTTGCTAAAGGTATTTCTGAAGTCGTCTTCGACCGCGGTGGATATCTCTATCACGGACGTGTAAAAGCTTTGGCTGATGCAGCTCGTGAAAACGGATTGAAATTCTAAGAGGAGGACACTAGAAAATGGCATTTAAAGACAACGCAGTTGAACTTGAAGAACGTTTAGTTGCCATCAACCGTGTTACAAAAGTTGTTAAAGGTGGACGTCGTCTTCGCTTTGCAGCTCTTGTAGTTGTTGGTGATCGCAATGGTCGTGTTGGCTTCGGTACTGGTAAAGCTCAAGAAGTACCAGAAGCAATCCGCAAAGCAGTTGAAGATGCGAAGAAGAATTTGATTGAAGTACCAATGGTTGGCACAACAATTCCTCACGAAGTTCTTCAGAATTTGGCGGAGCTAAAGTATTGCTTAAGCCAGCTGTTGAGGGTTCTGGAGTTGCTGCCGGTGGTGCGGTTCGTGCCGTCATCGAGTTGGCAGGTGTAGCAGATGTTACATCTAAATCTCTTGGCTCTAACACTCCAATCAACATCGTTCGCGCAACTGTTGAAGGTTTGAAACAATTAAAACGCGCTGAAGAAGTTGCTGCCCTTCGTGGTATTTCAGTTTCTGACTTGGCATAAGAAAGGGGATAACATGGCTCAAATTAAAATTACTTTGACTAAGTCTCCAATCGGACGCATCCCGTCACAACGTAAAACTGTTGTAGCACTTGGACTTGGCAAATTGAACAGCTCAGTTATCAAAGAAGATAATCCAGCAGTACGCGGTATGATTACTGCAGTATCACACTTGGTAACTGTTGAAGAAGTTAAATAAGCTTTGCTGGTTTAACAACTTTAAATTAAAATACGTTAGGGGATGGGATTTTCTCAGCCCCTAAAACTAAATATATGTATAGGCGAGTTTATATAGGAGACACCTTTTCTCCTATATGAGCGCTAGCATTTTACAAAAAGAGGAGAAATAATATAATGAAACTTCATGAATTACAACCTGCTGCAGGTTCTCGTAAAGTCCGCAACCGTGTTGGTCGTGGTACATCATCTGGTAACGGTAAAACATCTGGCCGTGGTCAAAAAGGTCAAAAAGCTCGTAGCGGTGGCGGCGTTCGCCTTGGTTTTGAAGGTGGGCAAACTCCATTGTTCCGTCGTCTTCCAAAACGTGGTTTCCTGAACATCAACCGCAAAGAATATGCGATTGTTAACCTTGACCAACTGAACGCCTTTGAAGATGGCGCTGAAGTAACACCAGTTGTTCTCATCGAAGCAGGTATTGTAAAAGCTGAAAAATCAGGTATCAAGATTCTTGGTAACGGAGAATTGACAAAGAAATTGACTGTTAAGGCAGCTAAATTCTCTAAATCAGCTGAAGAAGCTATCACTGCTAAAGGTGGTTCAGTGGAAGTCATCTAAGCGAGGTGACCTATGTTTTTCAAACTATTAAAAGACGCATTTAAAATCAAACAGGTACGGTCTAAGATTCTGTTCACGATTTTTATCATCTTAGTTTTCCGTATCGGTACAACCATAACGGTTCCAGGGATTAATGCCAAAGCCTTAAGCAATCTGAATGATTTGCCATTCCTGAATATGCTGAGCTTGGTCTCTGGTAACGCCATGCGCAACTTCTCTGTCTTTGCACTCGGGGTCAGTCCTTACATCACAGCTTCGATCGTTGTTCAGTTGCTGCAGATGGACTTGCTTCCGAAGTTTGTAGAGTGGGGCAAGCAAGGGGAAGTAGGACGTAGAAAGCTGAATCAAGCGACCCGTTATATTGCCCTGGTTTTAGCCTTTGTGCAGGCAATTGGGATTACCGCTGGTTTTGATACTCTCTCAAGAGCTAATCTGGTTGCCAATCCTAATGTTCAGACCTACGCTTTGATTTGCGTTCTTCTAGCAACAGGTTCTATGATTGTGACCTGGCTAGGAGAACAAATCACAGATAAGGGTTATGGGAATGGTGTTTCCATGATTATCTTTGCTGGTATCGTTTCAGCTATCCCTGATATGATTAAAGGTATCTATGAAGATTACTTTGTAAATATTCCTAGTGAACGCTTGACTTCATCTTTCATTTTTGTAGGAATTCTGATTGTGGCAGTCCTGCTTATCATTTACTTTACAACCTTTGTACAGCAGGCTGAATATAAAATTCCAGTTCAGTATACGAAAGTAGCTAAGGGTGCACCTTCTAGCTCCTATCTGCCACTGAAAGTCAATCCGGCTGGGGTTATTCCAGTAATCTTTGCCAGCTCGATTACAGCTGCACCGGCAGCGATTTTCCAAGTTGTCAGTGCCTTGGGCTATGACGCAGATTGGGTTAAGACAGCTCAGTCACTTTTGGCAACAACGACCATTAGTGGCATGTTCATGTACGCCTTCCTGATTGTCCTCTTTACATTCTTCTATACTTTTGTACAGATTAATCCAGAGAAGACAGCAGAAAATCTGCAAAAGAGCGGAGCCTATATTCCAGGTGTTCGTCCAGGTAAAGGAACAGAAGACTACATGTCTAAACTGCTGCGCCGTTTGGCAACAGTGGGATCTCTCTTCCTAGGTTTCATTTCTATCCTGCCTATCTTGGCTAAAGATGTATTTGGATTGACAGATGCCGTTGCTCTTGGAGGAACCAGTCTCTTGATCATCATCTCAACCGGTATTGAGGGAATGAAACAGCTAGAAGGCTACCTGCTGAAGAGAAAGTATGTCGGCTTTATGGATACATCAGAGTAAGGGAACTTTTGAATTGCTTGTCTAATGAGAAGCTTGTTCAGGTAACCTTTCTTGAACCGAAAATAAACAAAATAAAAGGGGACAGAGTAGACTCACCCCCTTCTATTTTGTTTTTAAACGAGTTTATTAATCGGTTTAATAGATTGCTTTAAAAACAAAAAAGGAGACCAATCATGAATCTTTTGATTATGGGCTTACCAGGTGCTGGTAAAGGAACTCAAGCTGCTAAAATCGTTGAGCGCTTCAATGTTGCACATATTTCAACTGGAGATATGTTCCGTGCGGCGATTGCTAACCAAACAGAGATGGGCATTTTAGCCAAGTCTTATATTGACAAGGGCGAGTTGGTGCCAGATGAAGTCACAAACGGAATCGTTAAAGAACGCCTTTCACAGGACGACATCAAAGAAACAGGTTTCTTGTTGGATGGTTACCCACGTACGATTGAACAAGCACATGCCTTGGACCAAACTCTGACAGAGCTTGATTTGGCTTTGGATGGCGTTATCAATATCGAAGTAGATCCGAATTGTTTACTGGAGCGTTTGAGCGGCCGGATTATCCATCGTGAAACAGGTGAAACCTTCCATAAGGTCTTCAATCCGCCAGCAGACTACAAAGAAGAGGATTACTACCAGCGCGAAGATGACAAGCCTGAGACAGTTAAACGTCGTTTGGATGTCAATATCGCTCAGGGTCAGCCGATTATTGAACACTACCGCAGCAAAGGTCTGGTCCATGATATTCAAGGGAATCAAGATATTAATGATGTCTTCTCAGCTATCGAAAAAGTCTTGACAAATTTGAAATAAAAGCGTTTTTCCTGCTTGCAATATTTGACAAGTAGTGATACAATGAATTAGTCTGACTTATAATTGTTACCTCTGTGCTCAGAGGGATCAAATCGAAATTTATGGAGGTACTTTTGCGTGGCAAAAGACGATGTGATTGAGGTTGAAGGCAAGGTAGTTGATACAATGCCTAATGCAATGTTTACGGTTGAACTTGAAAATGGACATCAGATTTTAGCAACAGTTTCTGGTAAAATTCGTAAAAACTATATTCGTATTTTAGCGGGAGACCGTGTGACTGTAGAAATGAGTCCTTATGATTTGACACGTGGACGGATCACATACCGCTTTAAATAATCGAAAAAAACTTGGAGGGAAAAAAATGAAAGTAAGACCATCGGTCAAAACCAATTTGCGAATACTGTAAAGTTATTCGTCGTAATGGTCGTGTTATGGTAATTTGCCCAGCAAATCCAAAAACACAAACAACGTCAAGGATAAGATAGAAAAGGAGAAAAAAATGGCTCGTATTGCTGGAGTTGACATTCCAAATGACAAACGTGTAGTCGTTTCACTGACTTATGTGTACGGTATCGGACTTCCAACTTCTAAGAAAAATCTTGGCAGCTGCTGGAGTTTCAGAAGACATCCGTGTAAAAGATCTTACAATCGAACAAGAAGACGCTATCCGTCGTGAAGTAGATGCGATTAAAGTTGAAGGTGACCTTCGTCGTGAAGTAAACTTGAACATCAAACGTTTGATGGAAATCGGTTCATACCGTGGAATCCGTCACCGTCGTGGACTTCCTGTCCGTGGACAAAACACTAAAAATAACGCCCGCACTCGTAAAGGTAAAGCTGTTGCGATTGCAGGTAAGAAAAAAATAATATAAGGAGGTAAAAAAAGTCTTGGCTAAACCAACACGTAAACGTCGTGTGAAGAAAAAAATATCGAATCCGGTATTGCTCATATTCACGCTACATTTAATAACACTATTGTTATGATTACTGATGTGCATGGTAACGCGATTGCTTGGTCATCTGCTGGAGCTCTTGGATTTAAAGGTTCTCGTAAATCTACACCATTTGCTGCCCAAATGGCATCTGAAGCAGCTGCTAAATCTGCACAGGAACACGGTCTGAAATCAGTTGAAGTTACTGTAAAAGGTCCAGGTTCTGGTCGTGAGTCTGCTATTCGTGCTCTTGCTGCCGCTGGTCTTGAAGTAACAGCTATTCGTGATGTGACTCCTGTACCACACAATGGTGCTCGTCCTCCAAAACGTCGCCGTGTATAATCACCAACCGTTACACTGCTTTTCGTTTAAGAGGGAGTATAGCAAATGATTGAGTTTGAAAAACCAAATATAACAAAAATTGATGAAAATAAAGATTATGGCAAGTTTGTAGTAGAGCCGCTTGAGCGTGGCTATGGTACAACGCTGGGAAATTCTCTTCGCCGTGTGCTTTTTGGCTTCACTTCCAGGTGCTGCTGTTACTTCAATTAATATTGAAGGTGTTTTTGCACGAGTTTGATACAATTTCCGGTGTCCGCGAAGACGTGATGCAAATTATTCTGAACGTCAAAGGGATTGCTGTAAAATCTTACGTCCAAGACGAAAAAGATTATTGAACTGGATGTTGAAGGACCAGCAGAAGTAACTGCCGGAGACATTTTTGACAGACAGTGATATTGAAATTATAAACCCTGATCATTATCTCTTTACAATCGGAGAAGGCGCAAGCTTTTAAGGCAACGATGACTGTTAACAGCGGCCGTGGTTATGTGCCTGCTGATGAAAAATAAGAAAGATGATGCACCAGTGGGAACACTTGCGGTGGATTCTATCTATACGCCAGTGACAAAAGTTAATTACCAAGTTGAGCCGGCTCGTGTTGGTAGCAACGATGGTTTTGACAAACTAACCCTTGAAATTTTAACGAACGGAACAATTATTCCAGAAGATGCTTTGGGACTTTCAGCCCGCATCCTTACGGAACATTTGAATCTCTTCACTAATCTGACAGAAGTAGCTATCGCTGCAGACGTTATGAAGGAAGCAGAAAAGACTTCTGATGACCGCATTTTGGAACGGACCATCGAAGAATTAGATTTGTCAGTTCGCTCATACAACTGTTTGAAACGTGCAGGTATCAATACTGTATTTGATTTGACAGAAAAATCTGAGCCTGAAATGATGAAAGTTCGTAACTTAGGACGTAAGAGTCTGGAAGAAGTAAAAGTTAAACTTGCTGATCTCGGTCTGGGGTTAAAAAACGATAAATAAAGGAGGAATACATGGCTTACCGTAAACTAGGACGCACTAGCTCACAACGTAAAGCAATGCTTCGCGATTTGACTACTGATTTGCTGATCAACGAATCAATCGTGACAACTGAAGCTCGTGCTAAAGAAATCCGTAAAACAGTTGAAAAAATGATTACATTGGGCAAACGTGGAGACTTGCACGCTCGTCGTCAAGCTGCAGCTTTTGTACGCAATGAAATCGCATCAGAAAACTATGATGAAGCAACAGAAAAGTATACTACAACTACTGCTCTTCAAAAATTGTTCTCTGAGATTGCACCACGCTATGCAGAGCGCAATGGTGGATATACTCGTATCCTGAAAACTGAACCGCGCCGCGGAGATGCTGCGCCAATGGCAATCATCGAATTAGTATAAGATCATCAATCTTTGTTGAGTGTTATGATGATGGAATAGAATTTCTATTCTTAGTCTAGCTCTGGTCTACCGCTAGGATTCTTTCCTAGCGGGAACACTCATCATATAGTTGATAATAGGTAGACGCTTGTTTACGAAATTGCTTTTAAGACAAAAACAATTTCGTAAGCAGGCGTTTTTGTATGAGGCTAGGAAAATACCTGAAATTTTGTTATAATACTCTAACACTATCAAAAATTTATAGGAAATGAAAATGACTGATTCAATCCAAATTTTAAAAGAACGCTATTTAAAGAATATCAAAGAAAATCCAACTGTCTACATTGGCATTGAGTTAGAATTTCCTATTGTCAATAGCCAGGGTGGAGCGACCAATACAAATGTTGCAAAAAATCTCTTAAAACGTCTGTTGGAAGAGTATGATTTTGAGGCAGAACGATTTGACAGAGACGGGAATCCCATTCAACTGAAATCTACTAAAAATGAAGACAGAATTCTTTTTGAGGTCTCTTACAATACTTTGGAATTTGCTTTTGCCAAGGCTAGCAGAATTCAAGAAGTTGAAGAGCGTTTTAAGAACTATCTGAACATTATTCAGGCAATTCTACGCAAAGAAAACCATGAAATTCAAGGTAAAGGAATTCATCCTTTCTGGGCAGAAAATGATAATAGTCCAGTTAAGTATCCAAGATATGAAATGTTGATGCAGTATTTATCTATGGGAAAGAACATGGATGGTCTGCACAATTATCCAGAATATGGTGCTTTTATTTGTGGGAGCCAAGTTCAGCTGGATGTCTCAAGAGAAAATTATTTAACTGTTATCAATGTCTTCAATCAAATTGAAGCTGCTAAGGCATACCTCTTTGCTAATTCAGAGTTTTCGGATTCTTCTTGGGATACAAAAATAGCTCGGGATATTTTCTGGGAGCAATCGATGCATGGCATTTTACAGGAAAATGCGGGTGTGAATTCAAAAGATTTTCAAACTGAAGATGAATTTTTTGCTTATCTTAGTAAATCAGCGCTTTTCACTGCTGAACGAAATGGTCAATCCTACTATTTCTATCCGATAGCTGCTAATGAATACTTGAGCCAGAAAACTATTGAAGCTTATAGCCTCTCAGGTGAAAAAACAAACTTGATTCCTAGTGAAACAGATTTTAAAAATCATAGAAGTTATCAGTATCAAGATTTGACGACACGGGGGACAGTAGAGTTTCGGAGTGTCTGTACCCAACCTTTTGATAAAACCTTTTCTTCTGCTGCTTTTCATCTTGGTATTTTAGAAAATCTGGAAAATGTAAAAACCTATTTACAAAATGCTACCTTCTTTCAACAGGAAGGTCGAGATTACAAAGCTTTAAGAAGAAGGTTCTCTAAAAAAGAGTTGACCGCAAGTGAAACAGAGCATATTTATGAACTCACAAAGACTTTGCTTCAGCTGGCGAGAGCTGGTTTAATAGCACGTCAACTAGGTGAGGAAGCTTTTCTTCCCTCTCTTTAATAGAGGCTAGCCTCTGATGCATAAAAAATTCTAGAAAAATTTTAAAAAAGATTAAAAAAGGTATTGACAGGTGGTAGGTATAGGTGATATACTAATATAGTTGTCGCGAAAGACAAAGCCCTTTGAAAACTGAACAAGACGAACCAAGTGCAGGGTGACATAGAGATATGTAACCTGTCAAAAAACGAAAATAAATCTGTCAGTGGACAGTAATGAGTGCGAACTCAAACTTTTTAATGAGAGTTTGATCCTGGCTCAGGACGAACGCTGGCGGCGTGCCTAATACATGCAAGTAGAACGCTGAAGAGAGGAGCTTGCTCTTCTTGGATGAGTTGCGAACGGGTGAGTAACGCGTAGGTAACCTGCCTGGTAGCGGGGGATAACTATTGGAAACGATAGCTAATACCGCATGAAATTGCTTATCGCATGATAATTAATTGAAAGATGCAATTGCATCACTACCAGATGGACCTGCGTTGTATTAGCTAGTTGGTGAGGTAACGGCTCACCAAGGCGACGATACATAGCCGACCTGAGAGGGTGATCGGCCACACTGGGACTGAGACACGGCCCAGACTCCTACGGGAGGCAGCAGTAGGGAATCTTCGGCAATGGGGGGAACCCTGACCGAGCAACGCCGCGTGAGTGAAGAAGGTTTTCGGATCGTAAAGCTCTGTTGTAAGAGAAGAACGGGTGTGAGAGTGGAAAGTTCACACTGTGACGGTATCTTACCAGAAAGGGACGGCTAACTACGTGCCAGCAGCCGCGGTAATACGTAGGTCCCGAGCGTTGTCCGGATTTATTGGGCGTAAAGCGAGCGCAGGCGGTTAGATAAGTCTGAAGTTAAAGGCTGTGGCTTAACCATAGTATGCTTTGGAAACTGTTTAACTTGAGTGCAGAAGGGGAGAGTGGAATTCCAGTGTAGCGGTGAAATGCGTAGATATATGGAGGAACACCGGTGGCGAAAGCGGCTCTCTGGTCTGTAACTGACGCTGAGGCTCGAAAGCGTGGGGAGCAAACAGGATTAGATACCCTGGTAGTCCACGCCGTAAACGATGAGTGCTAGGTGTTAGGCCCTTTCCGGGGCTTAGTGCCGCAGCTAACGCATTAAGCACTCCGCCTGGGGAGTACGACCGCAAGGTTGAAACTCAAAGGAATTGACGGGGGCCCTGCACAAGCGGTGGAGCATGTGGTTTAATTCGAAGCAACGCGAAGAACCTTACCAGGTCTTGACATCCCTCTGACCGCTCTAGAGATAGAGTTTTTCCTTCGGGACAGAGGTGACAGGTGGTGCATGGTTGTCGTCAGCTCGTGTCGTGAGATGTTGGGTTAAGTCCCGCAACGAGCGCAACCCCTATTGTTAGTTGCCATCATTGAGTTGGGCACTCTAGCGAGACTGCCGGTAATAAACCGGAGGAAGGTGGGGATGACGTCAAATCATCATGCCCCTTATGACCTGGGCTACACACGTGCTACAATGGCTGGTACAACGAGTCGCAAGCCGGTGACGGCAAGCTAATCTCTGAAAGCCAGTCTCAGTTCGGATTGTAGGCTGCAACTCGCCTACATGAAGTCGGAATCGCTAGTAATCGCGGATCAGCACGCCGCGGTGAATACGTTCCCGGGCCTTGTACACACCGCCCGTCACACCACGAGAGTTTGTAACACCCGAAGTCGGTGAGGTAACCGTAAAGGAGCCAGCCGCCTAAGGTGGGATAGATGATTGGGGTGAAGTCGTAACAAGGTAGCCGTATCGGAAGGTGCGGCTGGATCACCTCCTTTCTAAGGAGTCCGTAAGGACACACGGAATGCACTTGGGTCTTGTTTAGTTTTGAGAGGGCTATGTGGGGCCTTAGCTCAGCTGGGAGAGCGCCTGCTTTTGCACGCAGGAGGTCAGCGGTTCGATCCTGCTAGGCTCCATTATCTAGTTTCACTAGATAAAGAACTTGTCCATTGAAAAATTGAATACCGATATCAAATAGTAACAAGAAAAATAAACCGAAAAACGCTGTGAAAATTAATGAGTTTAAGACTGAAAGGTCAAAAATAAGGTTAAGTTAGTAAGGGCGCACGGTGGATGCCTTGGCACTAGGAGCCGAAGAAGGACGTGACAAACGACGAAATGCCTCGGGGAGCTGTAGGGTAAGCACTTGATCCGGGGATGTCCGAATGGGGAACCCAACAGGTTGATGCCTGTTACCCATTTCTGTTAAGGGAATGAGGAGGAAGACGCAGTGAACTGAAACATCTAAGTAGCTGCAGGAAGAGAAAGCAAAAAGCGATTGCCTTAGTAGCGGCGAGCGAAGAGGCAGGAGGGCAAACCGAAGAGTTTACTCTTCGGGGTTGTAGGACTGCAATGTGGACTCAGAATTTATAGAAGAATGACTTGGGAAAAGTCAGCCAAAGAGAGTAAGAGCCTCGTATTTTAAATAGATTCTGTACCTAGCAGTATCCTGAGTACGGCGGGACACGTGAAATCCCGTCGGAATCTGGGAGGACCATCTCCCAACCCTAAATACTCCCTAGTGACCGATAGTGAACCAGTACCGTGAGGGAAAGGTGAAAAGCACCCCGGGAGGGGAGTGAAATAGAACCTGAAACCGTGTGCCTACAACAAGTTCGAGCCCGTTCATGGGTGAGAGCGTGCCTTTTGTAGAATGAACCGGCGAGTTACGTTATGATGCGAGGTTAAGTTGAAGAGACGGAGCCGTAGGGAAACCGAGTCTGAATAGGGCGCTTTAGTATCATGATGTAGACCCGAAACCATGTGACCTACCCATGAGCAGGTTGAAGGTGCGGTAAAACGCACTGGAGGACCGAACCAGGGCACGTTGAAAAGTGCTTGGATGACTTGTGGGTAGCGGAGAAATTCCAAACGAACTTGGAGATAGCTGGTTCTCTCCGAAATAGCTTTAGGGCTAGCGTCGACATGAAGATTCTTGGAGGTAGAGCACTGTTTGGGTGAGGGGTCCATCCCGGATTACCAATCTCAGATAAACTCCGAATGCCAATGAATTATGGTCGGCAGTCAGACTGCGAGTGCTAAGATCCGTAGTCGAAAGGGAAACAGCCCAGACCACCAGCTAAGGTCCCAAAATAATTGTTAAGTGGAAAAGGATGTGGGGTTGCACAGACAACTAGGATGTTAGCTTAGAAGCAGCTATTCATTCAAAGAGTGCGTAATAGCTCACTAGTCGAGTGACCCTGCGCCGAAAATGTACCGGGGCTAAAACAATTTACCGAAGCTGTGGATACCTTTTATAGGTATGGTAGGAGAGCGTTCTATGTGTGGAGAAGGTGTACCGTGAGGAGCGCTGGAACGCATAGAAGTGAGAATGCCGGTATGAGTAGCGCAAGACAGGTGAGAATCCTGTCCACCGTAAGACTAAGGTTTCCAGGGGAAGGCTCGTCCGCCCTGGGTTAGTCGGGACCTAAGGAGAGACCGAAAGGTGTATCCGATGGCCAACAGGTTGAGATTCCTGTACTAGAGTATGAAGTGATGGAGGGACGCAGTAGGCTAACTCGTGCGTACGAATGGATGTACGTCTAAGCAGTGAGGCGTGGTATGAGTCAAATGCTTATACCTGTAACGTTGAGCTGTGATGGGGAGCGAAGTTTAGTAGCGAGTGAGTGATGTCACACTGCCAAGAAAAGCTTCTAGCGTTGTATCATACTCTACCCGTACCGCAAACCGACACAGGTAGTCGAGGCGAGTAGCCTCAGGTGAGCGAGAGAACTCTCGTTAAGGAACTCGGCAAAATGACCCCGTAACTTCGGGAGAAGGGGTGCTGACTTTGGTCAGCCGCAGTGAATAGGCCCAAGCAACTGTTTATCAAAAACACAGCTCTCTGCTAAATCGTAAGATGATGTATAGGGGGTGACGCCTGCCCGGTGCTGGAAGGTTAAGAGGAGTGCTTAGCGGAAACGCGAAGGTATGAATTGAAGCCCCAGTAAACGGCGGCCGTAACTATAACGGTCCTAAGGTAGCGAAATTCCTTGTCGGGTAAGTTCCGACCCGCACGAAAGGCGTAATGATTTGGGCACTGTCTCAACGAGAGACTCGGTGAAATTTTAGTACCTGTGAAGATGCAGGTTACCCGCGACAGGACGGAAAGACCCCATGGAGCTTTACTGCAGTTTGATATTGAGTGTCTGTGCCACATGTACAGGATAGGTAGGAGCCTATGAAATCGGGACGCCAGTTTCGATGGAGGCGTTGTTGGGATACTACCCTTGTGTTATGGCCACTCTAACCCGGTAGGTTTATCATCTACGGAGACAGTGTCTGACGGGCAGTTTGACTGGGGCGGTCGCCTCCTAAAGGTAACGGAGGCGCCCAAAGGTTCCCTCAGACTGGTTGGAAATCAGTCGCAGAGTGTAAAGGTATAAGGGAGCTTGACTGCGAGAGCTACAACTCGAGCAGGGACGAAAGTCGGGCTTAGTGATCCGGTGGTTCCGTATGGAAGGGCCATCGCTCAACGGATAAAAGCTACCCTGGGGATAACAGGCTTATCTCCCCCAAGAGTTCACATCGACGGGGAGGTTTGGCACCTCGATGTCGGCTCGTCGCATCCTGGGGCTGTAGTCGGTCCCAAGGGTTGGGCTGTTCGCCCATTAAAGCGGCACGCGAGCTGGGTTCAGAACGTCGTGAGACAGTTCGGTCCCTATCCGTCGCGGGCGTAGGAAATTTGAGAGGATCTGCTCCTAGTACGAGAGGACCAGAGTGGACTTACCGCTGGTGTACCAGTTGTTCTGCCAAGAGCATCGCTGGGTAGCTATGTAGGGAAGGGATAAACGCTGAAAGCATCTAAGTGTGAAACCCACCTCAAGATGAGATTTCCCATAACGCAAGTTAGTAAGAGCCCTGAGAGAAGATCAGGTTGATAGGTTAGGAGTGGAAGTGTGGTGACACATGGAGCGGACTAATACTAATCGCTCGAGGACTTATCCTAGAATAAGAAATTCATCAGAGTGCAGCGAATGGTTTAGAGAAATGTGAGATTTGATATTGTATTCAATTTTGAGTTGACAAGGCTTGTCTGAGAGGACAGGACAGTTAATTCAATAGTTAAGTGACGATAGCCTAGGAGATACACCTGTACCCATGCCGAACACAGCAGTTAAGCCCTAGAACGCCGGAAGTAGTTGGGGGTTGCCCCCTGTGAGATATGGTAGTCGCTTAGCGAAGGGAGTTTAGCTCAGCTGGGAGAGCATCTGCCTTACAAGCAGAGGGTCAGCGGTTCGATCCCGTTAACTCCCATATTCAAGCGGGTGTAGTTTAGTGGTAAAACTACAGCCTTCCAAGCTGTTGTCGCGAGTTCGATTCTCGTCACCCGCTTTGAACGAAAGTTCATACCAAGTTTTCGAACTTGGGCGCGTAGCTCAGGTGGTTAGAGCGCACGCCTGATAAGCGTGAGGTCGGTGGTTCGAGTCCACTCGTGCCCATTTCAATAATATTATGGTCCGTTGGTCAAGGGGTTAAGACACCGCCTTTTCACGGCGGTAACACGGGTTCGAATCCCGTACGGACTATATATTTGGAGGATTACCCAAGTCCGGCTGAAGGGAACGGTCTTGAAAACCGTCAGGCGTGTAAAAGCGTGCGTGGGTTCGAATCCCACATCCTCCTTAGGGACGAATAGTATTGACGCGGGATGGAGCAGCTAGGTAGCTCGTCGGGCTCATAACCCGAAGGTCGTAGGTTCAAATCCTGCTCCCGCAATAGTTGGCTCGGTAGCTCAGTTGGTAGAGCAATGGATTGAAGCTCCATGTGTCGGCGGTTCGATTCCGTCTCGCGCCATAATTTTATAATCGGAAGGGTAGCGAAGAGGCTAAACGCGGCGGACTGTAAATCCGCTCCTTCGGGTTCGGGGGTTCGAATCCCTCCCCTTCCATAACCTTTACGGGCATAGTTTAAAGGTAGAACTAAGGTCTCCAAAACCTTCAGTGTGGGTTCAATTCCTACTGCCCGTGTTTAAATATGGCGGGTGTGGTGAAGTGGTTAACACACCAGATTGTGGCTCTGGCATGCGTGGGTTCGATCCCCATCACTCGCCTATTTATTATTATTGGGGTATCGCCAAGCGGTAAGGCAAGGGACTTTGACTCCCTCATGCGTTGGTTCGAATCCAGCTACCCCAGTTAAAAACTTGAGCCGGCGTGGCGGAATTGGCAGACGCGCTGGACTCAAAATCCAGTGTCCTCACGGACGTGCCGGTTCGACCCCGGCCGCCGGTATAGCTTAAGTTTAGCGGAGTATTTTTACTTCGTTTTTTTGTTTTCTCTTTAGTAATTATTTGCAAGCTAATGCGGAAGATTGAATCATGATTTTACTTGTAAATCCACACTCAACTAATGTAATGGACTCACCATCAAATTGTTTATAGAATCTAGAATGCTAATAAGAGGCAGCTTAGTTTGTTGCTTTTCATTCTATGATTGAGTTTTATTTAGGACTTAAGAATCTAATTGTATGATTAAATATTTTTTGTGAAAAGCATTTTACTTTTACTGAAAATTCTTGACTCTTTTCTTTTTTGTGGTATAATTAACCAGTAAAGCTTTAACTGGTTAAGAGAAGGAGGGGAGAAATGACTCATTTAGCGCAGAAGATCGATCAATTTTTAAATGAAGTTATTTTGAAAGCAGAAAATCAGCATGAGATTCTGATTGGTTCTTGCACGAGTGATGTGCCTTTAACCAATACGCAAGAGCATATTTTAATGCTTTTGTCTGAGGAATCTTTGACAAATTCTGATTTAGCCAAAAAACTGAATGTGAGTCAAGCTGCTGTGACCAAGGCTGTGAAATCTTTGGCTCGGCAAGAGATGCTGCAAGCCTTTAAAGATAAGAGAGATGCACGGGTTACCTTTTACCGTTTGACTGAGTTAGCGCAGCCGATTGCAAAGGAACATCAGCATCATCACGCACATACTTTGGAGACCTATCAAAAGTTGGCTGAGCAGTTTTCTGCTAGTGAACAGGCGGTGATTGCGAAGTTCTTGGAAGCCTTAGTGGGAGAGATTGGTAAATGAGATATATCACAGTGGATAATCTTTCCTTTTACTATGACAAGGAGCCTGTACTAGAGCATATTCATTATTTTCTAGATAGCGGTGAGTTTGTCACCTTGACGGGGGAAAATGGAGCTGCTAAGACGACACTTATCAAGGCTAGTTTGGGAATTTTACAGCCTAAGCATGGGGAAGTTAAGATTTCCAAGACTAATGTGCGAGGCAAGAAACTGCGGATTGCTTATTTACCTCAGCAGATTGCTAGTTTTAATGCTGGTTTTCCTAGTACGGTGTATGAGTTTGTCAAGTCGGGACGTTATCCGCGCAAGGGTTGGTTTCGTCGTTTGAATGAGCATGATGAGGAGCATATCAAGGCAAGTTTGGAGTCGGTTGGAATGTGGGAACATCGAGATAAGCGGATTGGTTCACTTTCTGGTGGCCAGAAGCAGAGAGCTGTGATTGCTCGGATGTTTGCTTCAGATCCAGATATTTTTGTCCTAGATGAGCCGACAACAGGGATGGATGCAGGCAGTAAGGATGAATTTTACAAGCTCATGCACCATAGTGCTCATAAGCATGGGAAGGCTGTCTTGATGATTACGCACGATCCGGAGGAAGTTCGTAAATATGCTGATCGTAACATTCATCTGGTCCGTAATCAGGACTCACCTTGGCGCTGTTTCAATGTGCATGAAAACGACAATGGACAGGAGGTGAGTCATGCTTAATCTATTTTCCTATGATTTTATGCAGCGAGCCTTCTTGGCAGTTATTGCCATGAGCCTCTTCTCACCGATTCTGGGGACCTTCCTAATTTTACGTCGGCAGAGTCTTATGAGTGACACCCTCAGCCACGTTTCACTGGCGGGTGTGGCTTTTGGCTTGGTTCTTGGGCTATCGCCCACTCTCACAACGGTGCTTGTCGTCATTGTCGCAGCAGTATTTTTAGAGTATCTGCGAACTATCTATAAGAATTTCATGGAAATCGGGACGGCTATTCTTATGTCAACTGGCTTAGCCATTTCCCTGATTGTTATGAGTAAGGGCAAGAGTTCTAGCTCAATGAGTCTGGACCAGTATCTATTTGGCTCCATTGTTACTATCAGTAGGGAGCAGGTGATTTCTCTCTTTGTTATTGCCGCTGTAGTACTTGTCTTAACCTTCCTATTCATTCGGCCTATGTACATCTTGACCTTTGATGAGGATACGGCCTTTGTGGATGGGCTGCCTGTGCGGACCATGTCTATTCTCTTTAATATCGTGACGGGTGTTGCGATTGCCCTCATGATTCCAGCTGCGGGAGCCTTGCTAGTTTCGACCATTATGGTCTTGCCGGCCAGTATTGCTCTGCGGATTGGGAAAAATTTCAAGTCGGTTATTTTGCTGGCAAATGCCATTGGTTTCTTTGGTATGATTGCCGGACTTTATATTTCTTACTATGCAGAGACGCCAGCTAGTGCCAGCATTACGATTATCTTCGTCGGTTTGTTCTTGCTGGTCAATCTGGTCAAAAAATTTATGAAATAGGAGCAGAAAATGAAAAAAATTAGCTTACTATTAGCAGGTCTACTAAGTATTTTCTTAGTCGCTTGTTCTAATCAGAAAAAAGCAGATGGCAAGCTCAATATTGTCACGACTTTTTATCCTGTTTATGAGTTTACTAAGCAGGTGGCTGGAGATGAGGCCAATGTTGAACTTCTAATCGGGGCTGGTACAGAGCCGCATGATTATGAGCCTTCAGCTAAGGCAGTTGCGACTATTCAGGATGCAGATGCCTTTGTCTATGAAAATGAAAACATGGAGACTTGGGTTCCTGAACTGTTAAAAACTTTGAAAAATAAGGAAGAAACAGTTATCAAGGCGACAGGAGATATGCTCTTGCTGCCTGGTGGAGAAGAGGAAGAAGACCACGACCATGGTGAAGAGGGACATCATCATGCCTATGATCCCCATGTCTGGTTATCTCCGAAGCGGGCTATTAAAATGGTGGAGCACATCCGTGATAGCTTGAGCAAGTCTTATCCTGACAAGAAAGCGGCTTTTGAGAAAAATGCAGCGGCTTATATCAAGAAGCTGGAAGCCTTGGATAAAGAATATGAGGATGGGTTGGCTAATGCCAAACAAAAGAGCTTTGTTACTCAACACGCTGCCTTTAATTATCTAGCATTGGACTATGGCTTGAAGCAAGTTCCAATTTCTGGCCTTTCACCAGACAGTGAACCATCTGCTTCACGCTTGGCTGAATTGACCGAGTACATTAAGAAAAATAAAATCAAGTATATCTACTTTGAAGAGAATGCTTCTCAGGCTCTGGCTTCTACTCTGGCTAAGGAAACAGGAGTAGAGCTTGATGTCTTGAATCCGCTGGAAAGCTTGACCGAAGAACAGACCAAGGACGGAGCAGACTATGTTTCTATCATGCGGGCCAATCTAAAGGCTCTCAAGAAGACAACTGACCAAGAGGGAGCGGAGATTGCAGCCGAGAAAGAAGAAGACGATAAGACAGTTCAAAACGGCTACTTTGAAGACAGTGCCGTCAAGGATCGGACCTTGTCTGACTATGCTGGCGAGTGGCAGTCTGTTTACCCTTATCTGAAAGACGGGACCTTGGATCAAGTCTTTGACTACAAGGCTAAGCTGACTGGAAAAATGACAGCAGCTGAATACAAGGACTACTATGACAAGGGCTACAAGACAGATGTTTCCAATATCAACATCACAGACAAGACTATGGAATTTGTGGTAGATGGAAAATCCAAGAAATATACTTATAAATACGTTGGTAAGCATACTCTGACTTACTCTAAGGGAAATCGTGGAGTTCGCTTTATGTTTGAAGCGACAGACGCGGATGCCGGAGAGTACAAGTATGTTCAGTTTAGCGACCATAACATTGCACCAACTAAGGCGGCACATTTCCATATCTTCTATGGCGGCGAAAGCCAGGAAGCACTGTTTGATGAGCTGGAAACTGGCCAACCTACTATCCAAGTAAATTGACCGGTCAAGAAATTGCCCAAGAGATGTTGGCGCACTAATATAAATAAAGTAAGAAGACGGGATTTTCCCGCCTTCTTTTTTGTATATCGGAAAATGATGATAAAAATACTTGACAAATTACGATTACAAATGTAAACTAATGAAGAGTTAGATTACAAATGTAAATGATAAGGGAGTGTTAAACAATGGAACAGCAAAATATTAGTCAAGCAGAATGGCAAGTGATGCGTGTGTTATGGGCCTATCCACACAGTCGTAGTACAGAGATTATAGCGCGGTTAGAAGCCGATTTTTCCTGGAAGCCGGCAACCATCAAGACTCTTTTGAATCGTCTGAAGACCAAAGAATTTATCGCTATGGAAAAAATCGAGGGCAAGTTTTACTACGATGCTCGGATTTTAGAAGCAGACCATCTGGAAAGTACATGGCAGGCGCTTTTTGACAATATCTGTAATACTAAACACGGAGATCTTTTGATTTCGATGATTGAGAGAAGTCAGTTCAGTCAAGGGGACTTGGAGCGGCTCAGCCAAGTCATTGATAAGAAAAGAGCTTCGGCTCCGCTGGAAATTAAATGCCACTGTCCGCAAGGTCAGTGTCGGTGTGGGCATGGAAAGGAGACGCATTGATGAGTGAGAAAAAAGAATACAAGCTATCAGGAATGACCTGTGCATCTTGTGCTATGACAGTGGAGATGGCGGTCAAAGATTTAGAAACGGTTGAGGATGTCAGTGTCAATCTGGCGACAGAACGCCTCAGTTTGCTTCCTAAGGCGGGATTTGACAGCCAGCAAGTGCTGGCTGCTGTAGCCGAGGCTGGTTATCAGGCAGAAGAAAAAGGCATAGCCAAACCGTCTGACGTAAACGAAGAGGCTGTAGCCAGAACGCAAGCATTACGAAGAAGAAACAAGAACTACTGATTCTTTTACTTACGGCTCTGCCTTTGCTTTATATCTCAATGGGTAGTATGGTCGGTCTTCCTCTGCCTAGCTTCTTGGACCATATGGCGCACCCTTTGGTCTTCGTTCTGTCACAACTGCTTTTGACTCTGCCTGCTGTGTGGATCGGTCGTGGTTTTTATCAGAGAGGATTTCGCAATCTTATCAAGAAACATCCCAATATGGATAGTTTGATTGCGGTGGGAACGAGTGCAGCATTTCTCTACAGTCTCTACTCGGTCAGTCAGGTTTTTCTAGGTCATCATCCCTTTGTTCATCAGCTCTATTTTGAGTCTGTTGCAGTGATTATTGCCTTGGTTCTTCTGGGAAAATATCTGGAAAGTTCAGCCAAGGGGAAAACGTCTCAAGCGATTCAATCTCTGCTTGAGCTAGTGCCTAGTCAGGCGACAGTGATTCGCTATGGTGAGGCTGTGACCATTGATACGGAGGATATCCGAGTTGGAGACATTATCCGTATCAAGCCAGGGGAGCGTATGCCAGTAGATGGCCTTGTGACGGAGGGGCAGACCTTTGTGGATGAGTCCATGATGACTGGAGAAAGTGTCCCAATTGAAAAGAAGGTCGGCGATACCATTACCAGTGCCACAATCAATCAAAATGGTAGTATTGATTACCAAGCAACTAGGGTGGGTTCGGATACGACCTTAGCTCAGATTGTCAGATTGGTGGAGGAAGCGCAGGGGTCTAAGGCGCCGATAGCGGCTTTGGCTGATAAGATTTCGCTTTATTTTGTCCCGATTGTGCTAAGCTTGGCTACTTTGTCCGCGCTTGGCTGGTATTTTCTAGCTGGTGAGAGTCTTAGCTTTTCCCTGTCAATTTTTGTCGCAGTTCTGGTCATTGCCTGCCCTTGTGCGCTAGGTTTAGCAACTCCGACAGCCATCATGGTTGGGACTGGTAAAGGGGCTGAAAATGGCATTCTGATTAAGTCTGGACAAGCTTTGGAAGCGGCTTATCAGCTGAACACCATTGTTCTTGATAAGACGGGGACGATTACGATTGGCAAGCCCAGCCTGACGAATTTGTTGTCTTTAGGTGCTTTTAATCGCTCTGACTCGTTGCAGTTAATAGCCAGTGCTGAGCAACATTCTGAGCATCCTTTGGCTCAGGCTATCTTAGAAGCTGCTGAAGAGGAGGGGCTTGACCTGCTGCCTGTCAGTCATTTTGAGGCCATTGTTGGACGAGGTTTGTCAGCTCAGGTTGAGGGCAGACAGCTTCTGGTCGGCAATGAGTCTCTGATGAAAGAAAAGCACATTGACAGCAGTGCCTTTCAAGAACAGTTGTTGGAGCTTTCCCAAGAAGGGAAGACAGCCATGTTTGTCGCAGTAGATGGACAGCTAGCTGGTATTTTAGCGGTAGCAGATGAGATGAAATCCAGCAGTCTGAAGGCGGTGCAGGAGCTCCAGTCTATGGGGCTGGAAGTTATCATGCTGACAGGGGATCGTGAGGAAACAGCGACAGCTATTGCCCAGAAAGCTGGAATCCAAAAAGTCATCGCAGGTGTATTGCCAGATGGGAAGGCCTCTGCTATCAAGAACTTACAGGAAGCTGGGAAAAAACTGGCTATGGTCGGAGACGGTATCAATGACGCACCGGCTCTGGTTCAGGCAGATGTGGGAATTGCCATCGGATCAGGCGCTGATGTAGCTATTGAGTCGGCAGATGTAGTGCTCATGCATAGTGATTTGCAGGATGTAGTCAAGGCTATCAAGCTCAGCCAGGCGACTATCCGCAATATCAAGGAAAATCTTTTCTGGGCTTTTGCCTACAATACACTGGGCATCCCGATTGCTATGGGGCTATTGCATCTTTTCGGCGGTCCCTTGCTCAATCCTATGTTGGCTGGTCTAGCCATGAGCTTGAGTTCAGTATCAGTTGTGGCCAATGCTCTGCGTCTAGGACGCTTTAAAATGAACTAAATATACGGAGGAATGAATCTATGAAACAAACAGTTCAGTTAGAAAATTTATCTTGTCAAAATTGTGTCAAACACGTCACCCAGCACTTCCTATCTATGGAGGGAGTGTCAGATGTGGCGGTAGACCTAGAAAAGCAGACAGCCCAAGTCACGACTGATAAGCCTTGCGGTGCATCTGATTATGAAGCAGCTCTGGCAAAAACAATCTACAGGGTTCTGGATGTGGCAGAAGCTGAGTAAATAAGGTCAGTAGCTGTGCGCCTGCCCAGCTGCTAGGATTCTTCTTGTAAAAAGCGATAAAATAATCTATAATGTTACTAATCACATGATTTATCTTACCGTGAGAAAGAGGAGAAAAATGAAGAAAAAAGCTTTACCTTTTTTACTAGCAGGAGCTGCTTTATTAGCTATGACAGCTTGCTCGAATGGCAGTGCTACGAATCAATCAGAGACTACTACTAGCAGTACGGGCTCGGTAACAAGTTCTGTGGAGCAGGCATCCAGTCAATCAACTGCAGCAGCATCTTCAGCAGCTAGCAGCGCTAGCTCAGAGAGTGCGAGCACAGAAAAAACCAAGGAGAAGAAGGAAGCGATGGACATTTCAGCACTTGCAAATGGCAATTATGCCAGCGTTAAAGGAACCTGGCAGGATGCTTCTGGCAACCAGCTTGTTTTTGATGACAAGGGCTTGGTTTCAAGTGGTTATGAATTGTATGGAGCTTCTCTGACAGACTATGGCACTGCTGCTGGAGGTGTCTACGGCGGAGAAAGCGGAGGTTTTCTGATTGAGTTTCTTCCTAAGGGAGTTAAGGTCGCAGACAAGGAAAACTTTACAGACAACTCCGATGCTGGCCAAGATAGAATCTGGACAGGTGTTGGCCTGAATAGCTTTGACGAACAAGGCAGCTTCTATTATCGCGTAGATTAAATGAAGCTTGGTGTTTAATTTTATAGCTTATATATTGATGAGAGCAGGAGACTAACTGCTCTCTTTTCTTTGGGAGAGTAAGAAATTTCACAGACAAAAAAAGCCTGCCTAAATTAGGCGGGCTTCATAATTTTGAGTTGAATTAGGATTCACTGTGAGGTGTTATAAACTGATCCATAGGGGTTGAAATCACATTCAGGAAGAGCTTGGCGAAATCCTCTGCTGGCATAGGATCTTCTTTGATAATCCAAATTTCAATGAGGGAGTTAATCCATCTAACAACAATTTCCGTAGCCATTTCTTTTGGAATTCCCAATTTTTTAGAGTCAATTTCTAAATTTTGCACGACCCACTGAGTGAAGAAGGTAGATAGATAGTCACTCCAGAAAGGATCGATAGCTGTAGTATAGAGCACCTTCATCCATTTCCTATGTTCATAAAGGGTAGGAATCATATGTTGGGCAAAGAAACAGAACGGATTTTCTCCATTTCCTTCTTCGTAGCTTTCATACAGGGGCAAAAACGGAGTCATAATTGTCTGGCGGATGTATTGGATAATGTCTTCAACATTACTAAAATGCTTTTTATAGATAGCCTGGCGCGATAGACCAGCTTGTTTTGCAATCTCTGAAAAAGTAAAATAAGACTTTTCAGGATTTTGCTCTGCCAGCTCAATTAAGGCATTAACGACTTTGTCTCGAGTATCTTGGGGCATAAGTACCTTCCTTCTTTTTTATTAAGTTCTTGCTGGTTTGTCTAAAAACAGAGCAAATTCCAACAAAATAGTTTACCGATTGTCAACTAAAATGATAACACTTTATAGAGGAAATGTCCAATTATTTTTAAAATTTAATATAAAAATATTAAAAAACCAGTCTTCCCTTACAAGGACCGGTTCTGTCATTTCTCTGTTTTTCTTCTAGTTGGTTATGCGATAACAATTTTATTTGAAGGACCAGCTGGACTATCATAAGCAGCAAAGCTGGTTAGGGGTGAAGATACAAGGTTGAGAAATGTCTTAGAAAACTGCTTGCAAGGAACGGGGTCATCCTGAGTGATCCAATTCTCGATAAGAGAACTAATCCAGCCGGCCAGCAGTTGATTGGCCAGGTCTTCAGGAATACCTAATTTTTGGTGGTCAAGATTTAAATTCTGCTCGATCCAGTCCTTGTAACTGGCAGTAATAAAATCGCTCCACAAGGGATCGACAGAACTAGTATATAATATTTTAATGCGTTGGCGTTGCTCATAAATAGCGGGAAGAATCGTTTGAGCCAAAAAAGTGAAAGGATCTAAGTCCGCTTCAGCATTGTTGCTATTCCAGTTGGGAGCAAAGGCTTGCTTTACCATATCTTGGCGAATGTATTCGATAATTTCAGTAGTGTTATTAAAGTGTCGTTTGTAAATAGCCTGTCTGGACAAGCCGGCTTCTTTAGCGATTTCTGTAAAGGTAAAACGCGACCTGTCTGGCTGTTTATCTGCTAATTCAAAAAATGCATCTAAAATCCTATCTCGTGTATTAAGAGCCATAATTTTATCCCTCCTATACCATTTTACTTTTTCTGTCTGAAATAAGCTAGAAAATAGCCCGGAATTTTTACTAAAAAAGTTTACACATTGTTAAATGGAAAAATTTTTAGTTTAATTTCTGGACATCATGTCTGTTTAAAAACTGGACGATTTCACAAAAATGTACATAAATCAAGCCGATAATTCTTTTTATTTTAACAAGTTAATATGATAAAATAATAAAAAAAATCTTATCAGAAGTCAAATAGAAAGTGTAGTTTAAAGATTACCTAATCTGAAAGATTTATGGGAGGTTTGACTGGACTTTTTATTAAGGGTTACTGATCGGGATAATAAACTATGTTCAGGGGAGAATAAAATGAAAAGAACAGAAAAAGTTTTGCGATATTCTATTCGGAAGTCAGTTTTAGGTGTTGGTTCAGTCCTTATTTGTGCTCTGTTTTTGGGTCACAGTATGGTGGCGGCAGATGAGGAGCAGCCTGTTGCAAATGCAGTAGAGACTCCGGCCGCTGCATCACCAGTAAATCAGGATTTGACAACGGTCAGGGAGGCTGCTAATACGGAAGTAGGTACGTTTCTGGCTGAGAAAGTGACAGATCTTGGGAATAATCCAAATTTGTCAGATGAGGAGCTTGCAGCAGCTAAGGAGGAAGTCAATCAAACAGCTGCGAAGGCTCAGAATGAAATTGCTGCAGCTGAGGATAAAGAAAGGATTGATCAAGCTAAGGAAGATGGATTGGCAGACATCAACTCTGTCAATCCAGTCGGCAAAGATTTGCTTCTAGATGAAATCCAAAATGGAAAAGCAGAGTTTGATAAACTTGTAGATAGTAGCGATTTACTGCCTGAGGAGCAAAAGAAAAGCTTCCAAGAGTCTGTAAGGAAGAAGGCTGCAGAAGCAGAGGATGCAATTCAGAAATTAGATGTTAATGCAGCAACAGCAGAGCAGGCGGAAGTGATTCAAGAGCAGGCAGTAACCGAGGAAGATAAGTTTCAAATTTATAGCAAGTTCAACCGTAGATTTCACTCTGGCTGCCAAATTAGCTGACTTGGAAGCAAATCCTAATCTTTCAGAAGCAGAAAAGAAAGCAGTTAGAGGCGAGATAGAGCAGGTGGTGGAAGCAGCCAAGAAGGCTATTGAAGGAGCAGATTCTCAGGAAGTCTATGACCGGGAAAAAGAAACAGCTATAGCCCGCTTAGCCAAGATTCACCCTATTGGCAAAGAGCAGTTCTTAAAAGAAATTCAGGAAGAAAAAACAGCTACTATCGAGGCTGTTGAGAAGAGTCAAAGTCTTTCTGTTGAGGAAAAAACTGCAGCTAAAAAGAAAATTGAAGATGCAGCAGCCATAGCTCAAAAAGCAATTGCAGCTTATAATGCTTGGGTTGAAAGTCCTGATGATGCCGAAAAAATTCAAGAACAGGTAGCGGCAGAGAAGCAAGGTTTGCTGAAAGCTACGACTGGACTGAAACTAGATCTTGCTCTGTCTGATAAGCTAGCAGACTTACGGAGCAACCCGAATCTGTCAGATGCAGAACGGGCTACGGCTAAAGCTGAAGCGGAAGCAACTCTAGCAGATGCGAAAACAGCGCTTGAAAAGGCTGATGCCGAAGAAGAACTAGAGAGAATTGAGGAAGCTGGAATTGCTAGCTTGGACACGATTCATCCAGTTGGCAAAGATTTGGTTTTAGATGAGCTTGAAGAAGAAGTCGACAAACAGATTGAAGCAATTGAACATCACCAAAGACTTTCAGAACTCGATAAAAAGCAAGCTAAAGAAAAGATTCGAGCAGTATTAAAGACGGTGACAGATGCGATTGCGCAGCTAGATGATAGTGTAGACAGTGCTGAAAAAGCAGAGAAGCTGCAGGAACAGATTGCTGCTGAGCAGACAAAAGCTCTTGAAAATCTAGAAGCGATTGTCAAGAATGCTGCTAAAGCTAAGACAGCTTCTTCTATTCCAAGTGATTCACCACAAGAAACCAGGAAAGAATTTAGTGGAGGCGTCAGCGACTCTGAGCCAGCAATAGCAACGGCGTCGGAATATGATTTGTCTAGCCATGAAGTTGGAACTCATCCCGATACAGCTCCGCAGTCCTCAGTACAACCAGAATTCAGTGGCAATGTTAATGATTCAGAAGCACCAACAGCAACGTGGCCTGAATTTACAGGAGGCGTCAATGATTCAGAGACGATAACAGCGACAGAGTCAGAGTATGATTTATCTAGCCATGGGGTTGGAACTCATCCTGATACAGCTCCGCAGTCTTCAGTACAACCAGAATTCAGTGGCAATGTTAATGATTCAGAAGCATCAACAGCAACACGGCCTGAATTTAGTGGAGGCGTCAATGATTCAGAGCCAACCATGACAGAAAATAACACCTATGATGCTGGCGTTCAGCCATCAGTCAGGAGTGCACATCCAGACAGCGCTCCTCAAATGGCGGCTCTTCCGGAATTTACTGGTGGTGTCAATGCTGCTGACGCGGCAGTAGCTGATGCTTTACCTGCTTACCAAGTAACTAGCGGTATTTTGCCAGCAGTTGATGGGGCCAAATCAGTACAAGAGCAGTCTTCATCAGCTAAGGTCACCCAGCCAGCTCAGCTTAAAAACAAGGAAGGTAAGAGCGATGCGTCAGTCTTGCCGCATACGGGTCAAGCTTCTAATGCTCTTTTAACAGTTGCAGGAGTTATCAGTGCTTTAGGCACAGCTGGATTGTCACTCCGTAGTAGAAAAAGGAAGATTAAGTTTTAAAGAGGCCACTTGGTCTCTTTTTTTATGGAAAAAATTTTCAAAAATTATGCAAACGTTTTACTAAAAGTGCTTGAAAAAGTCAAAAAAAAACGATATAATGGACAATGTGAAAGCGCTTTGCAAACGAGAGCTTAAAAGAAAATATTTTTATTCAAAAGAAGGGGCTTATTATGGTCGAATTAAATCTGAAAAATATCTATAAAAAATATCCCAACAGCGACCACTATTCAGTGGAAGACTTCAATCTAGACATCAAGGACAAGGAATTTATCGTCTTTGTCGGTCCGTCCGGTTGCGGAAAATCAACTACGCTGCGTATGATTGCTGGTCTTGAGGACATCACAGAAGGAACTGCCTCTATTGACGGTACAGTGGTCAATGATGTGGCGCCCAAAGACCGTGATATCGCTATGGTCTTCCAGAACTATGCCCTTTATCCGCATATGACTGTCTACGACAACATGGCCTTTGGTCTTAAGCTGCGCAAGTACAGCAAGGAAGATATTGACAAACGGGTTAATGAAGCAGCAGAAATCCTAGGCTTGAAGGAATTCTTGCAGCGTAAGCCAGCTGATTTATCTGGTGGTCAGCGTCAGCGGGTAGCAATGGGACGTGCAATCGTTCGGGATGCAAAGGTTTTCCTTATGGATGAGCCTCTGTCTAACTTGGATGCTAAGTTGCGTGTGTCCATGCGGGCAGAGATTGCCAAGATTCACCGCCGTATCGGGGCAACAACTATCTATGTTACCCATGACCAGACTGAAGCTATGACCTTGGCGGATCGTATCGTTATCATGTCAGCGACCAAGAATCCCGCTGGAACTGGAACGATTGGACGAGTGGAGCAGATTGGTACGCCGCAGGAAGTCTATAACAACCCAGTTAATAAGTTCGTTGCTGGCTTCATCGGTAGCCCAGCTATGAACTTCATCCCAGTTAAACTTGAAGGGAATGAGATTGTCGCAGAAGGTCTGCGCTTGACTGTACCAGAAGGAGCTCTCAAGGTTCTGCGGGAGAAAGGTTACGAGGGCAAGGAACTGATCTTTGGTATTCGTCCGGAAGATATCAATGCGGAAGCTGCTTTCTTGGAAACTTTCCCGAATTCAGTTGTGCATGCCAAAATTTCTGTTTCAGAATTGCTGGGAGCAGAGTCCCATCTCTACTGCCAAGTGGGTTCTAGTGAGTTTGTAGCGCGTGTGGATTCACGGGACTACCTAGAAACTGGTGCGGGTATTGACCTAGGCTTTGACCTCAATAAAGCGCACTTCTTTGATCCAGAGACAGAGAAGACAGTCTATTAATCAGTTGATAAACAAAGAACGCAGACAGGCTTATCTGCGTTTTTTACTGCTTGATTCGTATTGATCATAGATGGGCATAGAGTTGAGAATATGCTATAATTTTAGCAGGAATTGCTTTCAACTATAGGACAAAGCTACTGAATTAGACCTGAAAGTAAGAATACTGTAAGAAATAGGAGAAGCTACATGGGAAGCTCTTGGTATCATTTGTTGGGCAATGATTATGTTCGTTTGTTGATTTTGGATCTTGTTTTTACTTTTTATGTGCTGCTTGGCATTCGGAAAAAGCACTTTCCCTATTGGGCATTGCTAGTGCCGAGTCTGACACTTTTTCTAGGCTATCAGATCTGGCGGCTTTTGTGGTAATGTTGTCACTTGCTGTTAGATTCAAATAGATGTATAATTATTTTCTCTAAAGGTTGAGGCAAGATGTCTCAGCTTTTTTGCTGCAGCAAGATGTCTCTTTTTATCATAAACATTAATAGCTGGATTTTTCTATATAATAGATACTAGTATAAACTCTCATTCTTTGGTATAGAAAGGCTGTTATGAAAAGAATTAAGGAAATTGAACGGACTCACCCTGATGTCAAAAAGGTTGTTAAAAATGGCCTTACGATTGATTCGAAATATGTGGCTAGTCTCTTAGAGACCGATAAAGACTGGCTTGAGACAGCTGATAGGATTCCTCGTAGTCTGGAAGGCTATGCTAATGCAGTTGGACGGAATTTCAATCGCCATGACATTGGCAACAAGGCCAAGGAAACGGCGGCTCTTTCATCTATCATTTCTTGTCGCGCAGTAGGAATCATAGACTCTGCGAAGCATGTGTCAGAAAGTCAAGGACAAGTCTTTTTTGAAGACATTGTCATCTGTCGACCGACCAAGAAAGAATATCAGGGGCTGACGATTTACGTTCCTCAGCATATCGCTGGCTTCTACCAACCTACCGATTTGAGACGGATGGTTGGTCAGGTTTTTCCAGTGAAGATTATTGATTTGAAGCAAGTTGTTTTTGCTAAACGTTATGATGCCCTAAAAAAACAAGAAGACCAACCACTTGAAAATGAATATGTAGCTCTGGGTGATATTAATATCGCAGAATACTTGCTCAACAGTCAAGTGTTACAGGAGCTGGAAGAAGGTGGAGAACACTCACCTATCCATGATGTTCAAAAAGGCATGATTAACTATATTTCTGACAATGGTGTTTTTGTGCTGACCGCCAATCTGGAGCGGGTTTTTATTCCCAACAAACTTTTTAGCTATCGCTATCATTCACGCGTTTTGAAGACAGAAGATTATGCAGCTATCGGAGAGTTGGTGGATTTCAAATTTTTGCGCGGCCGTTATGAACAGGCGGACGACAAACGACAACGCCTAGGGATTGAGGGGAACTCCCCAAACTTAGTTGGCGAGCGGCTTTCTTTGGAAAAAGATCCGGAAGCGGTTGTCAGAGATTTTATTGATGCTGGCCCGGGAACAGTTGCTTCGGGATATATCACAGACTTCAACGAAATCAAGGGGCATTATTTTGAAATGGACGGAGCTTATGGTTACCCAGTTCGGTTGGTAGCCAATGAACGTTTGACACCTCAACTTTTTCAGAGAAAGCAGAAAATATCAGTGGTTCTGCGTCAAGGCAGTTATGAGACGGTCACAGACAAAGCGGGCAAATCTTATCTGAAAATTCGAGCTACTGTTGTTTATAACTCAACTTTCAGCGAGCATGCTGGCTTGGAGGATTTCTTTGACAGGTAGAATGGCGGAACGAGATGAAATGATAAATATTTCGTTCCTTTCGCTTTTTCATCTCGGCTTGTATCTACAAGCAATCATCTGCTATTGAGTAAGTGACTGGGATGTCAGGAAGTTTTTGCTATAAAAAGGTGAGGCTGAAACATGATTTTCTAAGCCTCTTTTAGAAAAGGAGCAGCAGGTTGGACTCAACTTTTTTAAATCATATCATGTACTATGTGATTATTGTTGCTGAAATTATTATCGGACTAGCCATTATCATATCTGGAATTGGTTGGGTAGTTGGCGATCAGACCAACAATGTCGAACGAAAACGGAAGTCTGGCTTGGCCTTCCTGATTTCGGTGTCATTGTTTTATATTTTTCGCTTTGGCTCTATCGCAGTTCTAGCTCTGCTATTTTCAAAAGGTAGTTTGCCTGGAATGGAGGAAAAGAGTTTGGTTTATTTGCTGCGTATTCTGCAGGTTTTGATTCTAGCTCTGGTACCGACTTTTTCCATTATTCAGCACTATATCTATCGTTATCAATATTTGATTATTGAGCGGGAAGAGAGCCGACAGCGTCAGCGTCTGTATTTTTACGTCGCTTTTGCGATGACGGCCGGTATTGTTGGCTTATTAGAGATTATGATTGGGTTGGTGAAGTGAGGTTTTCATGCTATTTTTACTTTCAAAATTACCTTATAAACTAAAAGGACATCGAAGTATTGATTATGTGATCTTTTTGCTGAGAAAGGTGATTTGGGCACTTTTTCTTTTTGGTACTGCTAGTCTTACAGGAGTCATGCTGCTGGCTGTTATGAGAAAGCAAGTTAGTTTTGGCTTGTTTCTATTTCTGTTTATTGTTCTCTTTTTGTCCGTCTTCCTGTCTCTTTATCTGGGGCTGTGGCACACGAATCTGACGAGCCGCCAACGCTACCTGCTGTTTAAAGAAAGGAAAGATTTCAAAGAAAATGATCGCAGCCAGACTATGCGACGTTATATTTTTCTATCCTTTCTATCAGCTCTGATATCAAGCATAGATATTATTGTTTTGACTTTGAATAATTATATCATTGCCATGCTCAATCAGATGTATGTAGCTGCCAGCGACTTTCTCAAAGAAGGGAATACCTATTTTGACTATAAAACTCTATCGCCACTAATTGGTAATCAATTTTGGAATACTTTGCTTTTGATTGCACCAGTCTTTCTCTTTGTCTATCTGCTCTATAACTCCTACAGCAGTGAGATTGTTGTCTATGATGATATGATGAAGCGGTGGTTGAAAAAACGCTTCTTTAAGCATAAGAAAGTGACTCATTTATTTAACGATTTGGATAGAGACGGCGATGCCTATATCCGTTTGGGGCGCAATTCGGACATTGGTGATGATGTCATTCTCAAAACAGATGTCAGACGCTTGCACACAGCAGGCTTTTGGTCCGATAGGTTCTGGTAAGTCTGTTGCCATTGCTAAAGCCGACTATTGTTCAGGACGCCCGCAATGTGACTGTTTATCTGCGAGAATATGCCAAGTTTATCCAGGAGCAGGATCAGCAGATTGCAGCTTTGGGTATTTCCGACGAGCAAACTTTGTTAGAGACTAAGCGAGATTTCTATGAAAAAAATGGTATGAGAAAGGTTTGGGCAAGCAGTTAATCAATGGTTTCTATGTCAATGAGCCTTCAGGTGATTTGATTCATGATGCGGTGAATATTATCAAGCGAACCGGATTTCCGGAAGAGATGATCTGGCTGGTTGATCCGACTAAGGAAGACACAGATGGAATTAATATCTTTGATGCAGAGACAAATACAGCTGCAGGTCTGACTTCGGATTTGATACGTAATTTCGCGGATGAAGGTGGTAGCAGCGGTGGAAATACTTTCTTTAAAAACGCAGAGCAGGCCTATGTCCGCAATCTGGTCTTCATGCTGAAATCTACATCTCGAATTGAAAATAGCTATCTGGATGTGAATCTCAATGGCGGGTCCCCAACCCTCAGTGAGTTTTATGATTTGCTGGAAATTCCTTCTCTGGTCATCAAGCGCTTGAAGCTCTTTAAAGTGTATCGAGATGCCAGTGAGCGAGAGTTCCAACGACTCTATGAAAGACCTTATCAGGAGCTCTACAATCTTGAAAAGGAAGAATTTGTTAAACAAGGTGGTCTCCCATCTCGCTTTGATTCCCATATGTCGCCTAAGTTGCGCAAGGCGTTTAATCAAAAACGAGATGCTGAGTCTAAAAATAAAATCATCAATACGACCTACCATTACTTTGCAGATGCTTATAAAGAAGATCCGCGGACGGGTGTTGAGTACATCACCCATGATGCTAATATTGAAGGTATGAAAAATACCATTCGTAAACTGGCTTCTTCTGACTTGGTGCGACGGATTTTCTTCTCTCAGTCCACCAAGGATATTGATATTCTTCTGAAAACGGGGGGCTTTTTATTGGTCAATACAGCCCGTGGTCCTGTAGATGATGACAGCTCCCGGATGATTGGTCAGATTACGGATATGATTGTGCAGAAAGGGGTTCTTAGACGGAATTCTAGCACGTTGGATCCATTCTTTTCCATTATCGAAGATGAGTACGGCTGGGTGACAACACCCAATACCGAGCGCTTCCTCAATCAATGCCGCAAGTATAATACGGCAGTGCTGGGTCTTTACCAGAATTATGAGCAGATTGAGGCTAGCCTGGGAGCTTCAGATACGGCTGCTCTGCTCAACTCTTATCGGAATATTTTTGTTTTCCAAGGTAGTTCCAATAAGTCAACAGAAACTATCGTAGAGCGGGCCGGAACGGAAAAGAAGGTCAGTCGGATGACCAATAAAGGCAGCGTAGATATGTTGGCAGGCAATGACAACAATGCTTCATCTTACCGAGAGGAAATTGCTGAGGAAGATGTGACTAATAGCTCTGAGCTCTTCCGCTTGGAAAAATTCCAGTTTGCTGGGGTTCATGTCATTGATGATGAAGAGAGTGAGCTAGTCAAGGTTACGCCGACGCCATCCTTTGAGCTTCCGATTTTCAAGGATCCTAACTACAAGGCACCATTTAATATAGAGGAAAATGAAGAAGATCGCCGTGCTTACGAAATTTGGAAAGAGCAGGTCGAGCGCTATTATGTTGAGCGCCATTCGGAAGGTGTCATTCCTTTTGACCGCTTTACACCAGAAGAGCAGCGTATTATTCTGGGGTTGGATGAGGAACACGAGTCTCTAGAAAAACCTAGAAAAAACAAGGCTAAGCGCTCGTCTGAAGGAGGAAAGCAATCGGCTGCGTCCAAGAGCATTGACCATAAAGGGAAGTCTCGGCCAGCAGTTCAGAAAAGCAGTCAAGAAAGCGGTTTGTCCGACCGACCAGTTGAGCATGCTTCGGCTCAGCCGTCTAGTTCAGAACCAGTTACTAACTCTATATTAGATGCTCAGAGCAAGGACGATGCTCCAAGTATCAAGGCATCCTCTGAGGCTGCAAAAGCACATGTTTCCAAAAAGTATAATCCGATGATGGACGATTAAATATTCATAATAGAAGGAGCCTCTTATGACAACTGAACCCCAGTCAAGCTTAACTAAGAAAGACGATATTGCTGTTCTAGGCGGCTTATTCTTACCCTTTGCTTTGCCTGGTTTTTATGGCAATATCGAATCAATATCGGTCACAGACTGATTTGGTCGTCCGTTCTCTCCCTTTCCTTTCCTTTTTTCTATCTGATTTTTGCCTACCATTACCTCGTTTCTAGGACTTCTGCAAGGCTGCCTCTTCTTTTTGGAAAGAAATATAGACAGGCCAGTGATATGAAACTTTCTCTTGCTTGTCTGTGCTTTGTCTTTTTACTCTTGCTTTTAGGTGGTGTGGTAAGTAGCTTCTTTTCCAATCAGTTTAGTTTTGATAAGACCATCTTCATCCGTAAAGATAGCCAGCAAGCCAAGCAGATTTTTAGTATGGAGGCTGGAAGCTATCCTGAGTTGCTTGAGAAGATAGAGAGTAAAGATAAGCGGGTTATTTTGTTTTATAAGCTTGCCTGCAGAAAGTGTCAGCGCGCTGTTCCAGAACTTTTAGCGCAAGTTCAAGACCAGGATAAGCTTCTTTTTATTGATATATCCTCAGAGGCAGGGGGAAAGGCAGCACAGCGTTATGGTGTAGATCAGGCCGCGACGGCCATGGTCTGGGGAGATAGGGGTTACAAGCTCTATAGTCTGGCGACTAAGGAAGACGACGAGCGAATCACTCTCAATCAAGCTGAGTTAGACTATGTGGTTCAGATTCTTAATATAGACAACAAGTAGAAGTACGTTTTCTTTTCTGCAGGAAGTTCAGGAATTTCAGAAACGAGTGTTTTGCTAAGAGCAGACTAGGTTGCCTACTTTTTATCATAAACTAGAAGAAGGTAGAGTTATGATATACTGATGATACCGGCAAGCAACAATTCCTTTTTTTAACTTTTTTCTGATTGGGAGCAGTGTTGATGACTGCTGTTTGTTGGTATCTCCTAAATAAGGTTTTACGACACCTTATTTACTTTAAATCTTTTTATTTGGGGGAGCTGGGGAAGCCTTATTCTCAGCTCTTCTAGCTTTTTATTTTGTAAGATGAAACAAAAAGTAACTTGCTTGAAGAATAGAGACGGTCAGCTTTTGCGGCTGTCTTTTTCTTTTTATCATAAACATTTATCTTGTTTTTTTGGGCTATAATACAGACATGGACAATAAAAAGAATAATAACGATGCTTTGGATGTATTTGTTGAGAAATATATCGTTGGAAATGTAGTCGTTCAGACCTTGAAACGTAGGGCTATCCTAAGGAAATTTTTAACTTTTTTAGTTCTGATATCAATGTGGCTCTTTTTGCTAATCAATGCTTATTTGTCTCCTCAGCGGATTGAGTATACAGAGGCGCAGCTAGCTACGAGCCGAGACTTTGAAAATGATTCTGGGCGTATTATGCTGACTAAGCAGGTCTATTCAGAAAAAAATGGCATCCTGCTCCTGGAATTTGAGACATCGGATTACACTTCTTCCATTGCTAAAGGTATCAATGCCAAGAACTTAGAGTGGATGCTCTATGCTAAAAAGCAGGGTGAAGATACTAAGATGGAGGTTATTCCTCTAGCAAACCATAAAATAGATGTCATTGTCAGAAATGTTCCAGAGGATTTTGAAGCCATCGCCCTTAATATTACCAATAAGACAATGGCTAACAAAGATGTAGATGTTGATATTGAAGAGTATAACGATATCACTTCCAGCGAAACACGCTATTCATCTAATAAGAAAAAGAAAAAAACGGATACGGCAGAGCTGAGCAATGAAGTGCAGTTCATGGTGGCTGCTCAGAGTGATAAACTTAAACATGCCTATCTGCAGGATTTGTCTCGGGAAAAGTTTGCCCTCAATGCTTTTGAAGAGGAAAAGAAATTCCAGATGAAGCAAATTGAGAAACTCCAGAAAGCCATTGAAAAGTTGGAAGCTTCCATTGAGGAAAATAGGACGACACTGGAAGATTTAGAGCGGTCAGGCCAGTATCTGGTTGGCAGTAATTTGACCGAAAATCAAGAGAAGATTGAAAATGTTGAAAAAGAAATCAACGGGAAGCAGATGAAGATTAATCAGGCTAAGGATAATATTTCTACCCTGCAGAATGCTGTTGATGCGCTGGATCGCTCCATGCAAGAAGTCCATGACGGGACTTATCAGTTTAATGCACCAATTACTTCAGTTGAGATGGATTTAAGAAAAAGGGAACTAGGACTAGCTACTTCTGGCTAGCCTAGTCTCTGTTTATGCTAGCTCAGCTGTAACGAAAAAGTTAAAGGAGAATCTTATGTCAGAAGAAAACAATTATGAAAACCGTCCCTATGGTTTTCCACGAGATCTTTTTGCGTCTGTCAAACTTTACGGCATCCGCCTTTTCAGTTTGCTCTTTGTATTTGGGGCTCCAATTCTTGCTATGCAGTTCACAGGCAGTGGGAAAGTCTTTCCAAAGCAACAAGCGGTTGAATACATCAGTTTCGTTGTGCTGACTTTTATCATTGCTCTTTATCTGATGTTCCCTTTTAACGGCGGAAAAAACAATCTTCATGCGATTAGGATTTTCTTAACGCGTCGACGTAAAAGATACCAATCCATTGACCGTATGAGGAGTAAGGAAGTCGCTAAAACAGAAAAGAGAGGGATAGGTAGAAGATAATGTTACAGACTGAAAAACTGCAGCAAAAAGAAGAATACCAAGAAGAAATCATGCCCGATACCTTGAAATTCCAAGACCCAGTGTCAATTGAGGAAGAGGAGAGCCTGACACCTTACCTGGATAAATACACAGAGAATGTTACGGAAAGATTCGCAAGAAGATTGACAATTTTACAGTTTTTGGCCGGGATAAAGAGGTAGAGCAAGTCATTGTATCTCTTCTGCGGCAGACTAAAAACTCCCCTATCTTAGTCGGAGAAGCCGGGACCGGTAAAACAGCGATTGTGGACGGCTTGGTGGTAGAAATTCTAAAAGGCAATGTCCCAGATGAGTTTAAGCATGTAACAGTTCGTTCCTTGGAGTTGTCTAATATCTCCAGCAAGTCAGATGGAGAAGACATGGTTTCGCGGCTCAAGCGGATTATTGAGGAGCTAAAGGTAACCAAGGGTGAAAATATCCTCTTTATTGATGAGGTCCATACCATTGTTGGAGCCGGTGGTGACGGCAGTATGTTGGATGCCGGAAATGTTATCAAGCCGCCTTTGGCGCGTGGGGAAATTCAGATGATTTCTGCGACGACCTACGAAGAATACCAAAGTTCCATCGAAACCGATAAGGCCTTGGAGCGGCGGGTGCAGATGGTACCAGTTGAGGAGCCTACTGAAGACCAAGCTATTTTTATCCTTGGAAACATTCGTAGGCGTTTTGAAAAAGAAAGGAATATCACCATCACGGACGATGCGGTAGAGCAGGCTGTTCGGTTGGCTGTCCGTTACATTCCTGAGCGTTTTCTGCCTGATAAGGCTATTGACTTGCTGGATGATGCGACCGCTCAGGCTTATTTTGAGAAGCGCAAGGTAGTTGATATTGAAGATATTGCCCGCGTCATCCAGAAAATGAAGAAGATTCCAGTTACAACCATTCTGAAGGATGACTCAGAGAGGCTGATGAACTTCACTGATGAGCTGAAGAAGTATGTAAAAGGTCAGGATTTTGCAGTTTCACAGGTGGCTAATACCATCTATATCTCAAAGGAAGGTTTTCAACGGCCTAATAAACCTCTGGGAAGCTTTCTCTTTCTAGGAACAACTGGGGTTGGGAAAACAGAGTTGGCCAAAGCTCTAGCCAAGATTCTTTTTGACAATGTTGATGCTATGATACGGATTGACTGTTCTGAGTATTCCTCCAAAGGGGACAAGGATAAGCTGATTGGTAAAAATATTGTTGGATCTAAAGGCCTCCTAACGGAGCCGGTAAAAAACAATCCTTACTCTGTAGTTCTTCTGGATGAGTTGGAGAAAGCCCACCCAGACATCTACGATATTCTCCTGCAGGTGTTAGATGAAGGTCACTTGACGACAGGGACAGGGCGCAAGATTAACTTTAAAAATACTATCGTGATTGCGACGACCAACTCAGGTGCTGATGAAATCAAAAAGACTTACGCTAACGAGGGTAACTTCGGAGAGATGACTGACCTAGCTTATGAAGGTTTTATGAATCGGATTGTAGAAGAACTAAGCCTGACCTTCCGGCCTGAGTTCATCAACCGTTTTGGGAACAAGGTAGTCTTTAATATGTTGACAGCTGATATCATTGAGGCTATCGTAGATTTGGCTTGGAAGAAAGAAGAAAAACGGCTGGCTGAGCAAAAGGTCTATCTTCAATATGAAGACAAGGCGGAATTTTATGATTTTCTGCGTTCCAAGGGGACCAGTGTAGAAAATGGTGCTCGTCCTTTGGAGCGTCTGATTCAGGATCGGGTGACCGGCCCCATCGCCGAGAAGCTTTTTCTGTTGCAACGTCGAGGAGCTAAGTACAATGTTCTAATCAAGGTCATTGGAGAGGCACCAGATGGTATTTTTCACCATATTGACAAGCGGACACTGGATTTTGAAGCTACGAAAGTGGAGTAATCAGTTATCCCAAGCAGACTTTGATCTTTTGATTGGCCGATTAATAAGAGGTGCGTTGCTTCGGATTGAATTGAAGCTAAAAATCTATTTTGCTTTGCATGAGCTTGTATTTTCGAAAAGAGAATCAGATAAATCTTTTGGGAAAATCTTCATTTCTCTTTATGATACAGCGAAACCGATATGCAACTAGGCTATAATAAAGCATGATAAATAAGAAAAGGAGATACTACCTTGAAAAATCTTAAAGTTAAACAAAAATGGCTAGCAGTGATGACTGCCCTCGCTGCATTTCTGACTTCTAGTCCAGTTTTTGCAGGCGGGAAAAACCCCTTTGATTCAGTCAATCAGGGAGCAGATAAGGCGACGCAAAATTTTACTGCCCTTGGTTTCACTATTGCCGTGGCTATGTTGGTTGTAGCTGGTATTGGTCTGATGTTATCACAAAAGATGCGTGAATGGGCTAAAGGCCACATTGTCTATGTAATCATCGGTGTTGTTGTCATTGTCCTTGCCAGTCAAGCCGTTCCATTTATTCAGCAAATGTTTGGTGGTTAATCTATGGCAGGATTTGGTTTAGGAAAAGGAGGAGTTATCAAAGACTCCTCATTTGTTTATATTGAATGGGAAGGCAAGGACTCTCCCAAGCACAATGCAGCGATTAAGGATTTAATTGAAGATCTGGACGAAGAGCATTTTCTAGACACTGGGACCATGGAGGACAGTCTGCCTTATCTGACTTTTCTTCAGGCGGAGGTTCTTTTTCGTGCCTTGCGGGATCAATTTGGGGATTTTACTTTTGCTAAGGTCTCTCTGGCGAATAACGAAAGCGGCAAGCCCTCTATTGAAGACGAACCCAGTATCAGCCCTTTTCTGATTGATCATACTTATGATAATCTGATGACCAAGCTGATGGAAGCTTCCTTGCGCGATCCCCGTTTCAAAGAATACACTTATGATGACTTGGCTCTTTATTTTACGGATAAAGAAAATGGGATTTTAAGAACATATGCGGAAAGTCTGGGCTTATCTCAGGCGGATCTTCCTTACTTCCCTATTGAGTCAGATGTGCAGGGAGCCCTGCAAAGAGCTAGTTCTAAAAAGATTAGAAATAAAGGAGTATCTGAAATGGGAGAACAAAATCCGCTCTTGAGCAAGATTGCTCTGGGGCTTGGGATAGCAGGTTTGTTGATTGGCCTTGTAGGTGTTGTTATTGGTATCATGGGTAATAACAAGCGAGCAGAGCTAGAGGCTCAGACCGCTTATCTTTATCAAGAGCAGCAAAACATCCAAAAACTTCAAGCAAAAGAGCATGCAGCGGATGTGTTTGGACGTTTCTTTATTCCAAATTACTATTCTGGAAATAAGGAAGCGCTCAATCCTTTCCTCTCTTCTGGAGATGCTAAATATACTCAGCCAGAGCAGGCTCAGGTTATCAGTAATCTGCTGGAAAGTGTCAAATTGGAAAAAGATGGTTCTTTTACCTTGACTTATGTGATTACTTTTTCGACAGCTGAAGGAGTCAATAAAATCAAACGCCTTTCATTTGGTATTAAAGAAGATAGCAAGGCTGAATATGGTTTCTTGATTACTTCTGAACCTGTCACCAGTATCTACATCAGTGAGAAAAAAGCTGATGAAGAAAATTCAGAGAAGCAGTCGGAAGAAGGCGATAAAAAACCTGAAACAGAAGGCAGCTCAGATAAATCCCAGCCGTCTGAATCCAGCCAAGCCTCTTCCGAAGAAGGGAAGTGATATGAGTGGGTACGCGTTACGAAAACCTTCAAGACCTATTTAGTAAGGCTCCTCCTATAAGAGCTGGTGGTGTAGGGGATAAATGGACTTATAATGCCCCGGAGACTCAAGCTGGAGCTAATTTTTATGTACAATGGTCTAATTATTTATCATCTATTCCTCAGGTTTTTGCTTATTTTCTCTACCTTCCAGGTTGGATTACCAAAGCACTGTATTCTATTAGTCTATCCTTAGAAACGATATATAATAATTTATTTAAGTTATTTGGTTTCTTTGATTATCTTGAAAAGAATGATACCTTTATCGGACAGATTTTTGATGGCCTGCAAAAACTTGGGATTGTTGTTTTTGTCTTACTTTTTGATTATGTTTGTAACAGCGAATTTTGTTACAGGTCTAGCAAGATATAAAGATATTATTAGCCACTTTCTTTTGGTTACAGCAGTTGTAGGATTACTGCCCCAGGCTATTAAGCAGTTTTCTGGATTCTTGGCTCGTGATGCGCAAACAGTAAGAACAATGTCGGACGATGGGAAATCTGGTTTTACCTCCTTATCCCTAAAGCCTTATGAAAAAAATGTAGTTGATTTATACGTGGTCATCCAGAATAAATTTGATATCAATGTGCTAGGGATGGACAGTAAAGGTTTCTTGAATCCATCAGAGACTAAATTAAATAATTTAAGTGATGATAATTTATTACAGACTGATTTTGCTGCTTGGTATGGAGGAACGGACCAAGAAGTTTTGAAAGAATTTGACAATAACTCAGAACTGAAAGGAGTTGGTCACCTCCTGAGTTCGGTTCTAATATCCAATGAGCCAGATAATGTTCGGATTGCGGAAGTTAAGCCAGGTTTTTGGAGCGATTTAGAGAATGTTTTCTCTGCAGTTTATCTTCGCTATAATGTTAACTGGATTGGACTTATTGTTCAACAGATTATTTTAATAGCCTTGCTCATCAGTATGTCAATTAAATTTGTTCAATCGGTTTTTCAAGTTATTGTGGCTGGTATGATTGCTCCAATCGTTGGCTATACTTCTGTTGAAAACTCAGATAAGTTCAAGGAATTGCTTCAGACCATTTTTGGCACTATTACAGGTATTTTCTTTGAGGTTATCCTACTTCGAGTTGCTATGAGTATTTTAAGAGACTTTCCTACCATATTGGTTAAAGGGATTTCTGGCCTATCTGAAGATGGTTTTAGTACAGGGCTTGGTTATTGGGAAAATATCATGGCTTCTATAATTATTTATGCAGGAGTGTATTTTGCTTTAACTAGTGGTAATAGTGCTGTTGAGCGTTGGTTAGGTGTTTCTCCGTCTCAAGGCGGAGGAAGCAAACTGGCCGGTATGGCCGGCGCTGGTATGGCTGCGGGTGCAGCAGCTTCCCGCTCTGGCATGAAAATGGCTAAAGCAGCCCCTGGTGTGGCTAAGAAGTCTGCTCGTGGCGTTGGAACGGCAGCTCGGAAAGCGGTTGGCGGCGCTAAAGGTGCGGCTCGAGGTGCTGGTGCAGCAGTCAAAGGCATTGGAGCTGGAGCTGCTCGAACTGTTGGCGGCGCTAAGGGTGCTATGGAAGGCATTAAGCAGGCTGGCGGGGTTGGTAAGGCAGCAGCCAATCTAGGTTCTCATGCTAAAGCAGGTATTGATAGTGCTTATGATAGCGCCAAGAACTCTGTTAAAGGCACGGCAGAAGGAGTTAAGAATTCTGTTAAAAATGTTGGCAGTGCTGCTAGAGAAAACTATAATGCTGGAAGAACAGCGGTTTCTAATACTTTAGCTTCTGGAGCCAACTCGAAGGCAGGAACTAAAAGTGAAGCATCAGGTGTCGGAAATGCTGCGACAAATGCGAATAAGCCGAATCAAGCTAAGCAGGGAATTGGTGGAGCATCTGGCTCGCAGATTTCTAATAATACCAATAATAAACCGTCCAGTTCTTCAAACAACGGCGGTATCAATAAGAATGATTCTGGGAAAAAATAATGTAAAAACGGAAAGAAACTTACCTTTCCGTTTTTACTGTCTTGACAATCATTTGAGATGTAGTATAATGAACATGTATAAATTATTTATTACTTTTCAGTTGGGTATGAGGCCTGTCGGCTTCATTCTATCTTTAAGAACTGACTTTCTAATCTTTACTGAGACTTAGACTGCTTAAGAGATAGTGCCAAAATACAGAAAAACAATCTACGAAGCTAAGGGATTGGTATTTTGAAAGATTTTATGTAACAGCTTAGACATTTATGACTATCGGTAATATTATGACTTTTCGGGCTATGGCTTGAAGAACACTAAGAAAGATTTTCTCAAAACTGACTACATAGGATGTTTTGTTAGTAGAATCGGTTTTTGGTGTGCTTTGAACTTGTTTGAGAGGTCTTTTTTGCTGAACAAATGAATGTCGAATCAGAAGGTATTTCCAGTTGGAAAAAATTCTGATTTCACAGGTGTTCAAATGGCAAGCTACGAGTGTGGCTTTTTTTGTTTGGACAGACTTATGAACGCATCAATAAAGGAGGTGATCTTATGCATGGAAAAGATTGTGAGCTCAATCTAAAACAAGCTCCCTTTCGAGTATTGATTTAGAGTCCTGATGGACTAGGAATCAATGCATCTTTAACGAAAGGGGGGATATAAATGATGGATCCTATTCGGGAAATCATTCTTCATGTTGTCAAGTCAGTTCTGTCATATATTTTTTATAAATGTATTGACTGCTGGTTTGATACTATCAGAAGTCGTAAGAACAGCGCGAAAAAACCACGCCGGTTTCCGACACGCCGCAGAAAGAAATAATTCTGCGCCCCTGTGTTCAATATATAGAGAACGTAAAAAAGCCCTTATCTATTGCAGTAGATAAGGGCTTTGGGGTAATAAGCAAATGCCTAGAACCTATTCGGGACTTCAGTATACCCTATTTTTTCAATTTTGTCAATGGGGATCAACTTAAAGAAAGGTCTTTTTCAGTGTTCTTTATCTTACTTTGAAAGTTTTTTGCTGGTTTGATACTATCAAAAGTCGTAAGAGCAGCGCGAAGAAACCACGCCGGTTCCCGACACGCCGCAGAAAGAAATAGTTCTGCCGCCCCTGTGTTCAATATCTAGAGAATGTAAAAAGGCCCTTATCTATTGCCGTAGATAAGGGCCTTGGGGGCAATAAGCAAATGCTTAGAACCAGTTTTGGAACATTTATTATACCTTAATTTTTCTATTTTATCAACCTGTTTTTTATACCTGAGATGGACTGATTCTGAAGTTTAGGAGAACTTTTTATCATAGATTGTTTTTTTCTGAAATTGCGTTATAATATAGTAAATAAAGAAAGTAAAGGTGTCGTATGATGAAGAAAAAACCTATTCTCTTGCTTTTAGCAGCTTCCGTAGTTTTCCTTCTGTTTTTATCAGCCTGCAGCTCCAATAAGGGAGGCGATACTAATGGTTCCAGTTCCGAAGTGCAAAAAACGAAAGAGGGAATTTATGAGCATCTAAAAAATGCAAAGAATGAAATTTGGTATGTAACTAAGGAAGTATCAAAAACCTCTTATCCTTCTTATATCTATATCTTCAACAAGGGAGAAGTCAAAGGTTATAATTTATTTGATGCTAATATAGAAGGGAAATCTTTCGGAGATTTAGCGCAGATGTCCGATAAGGAAATTATTGATTACTATGAAAGTCAGGAAGGGGCAGCTTTAAAAGGTCTCTCTGAGCAGGCAGATTCGTTTTATGCGAGTATCAATCAAAATGAGGTGTCTAAGGCAACATCTGAAGCGTATAAAAAATACGCAGACGGGAATGGCGAGCTTCCTGCTGTTAAGTACACGGTTAAGCTAGTGACAGATGAAAGTGGGACTGGTGTCGAAAGTGAGAATATCGATATCAATCTCTTGGGTGTCGGGCAACATGCATCAAGAGTTGGAGAATTTCCACATTATACTGCTGTCTTGAAGCATGTAACAAGCACTACTAAGATTTGATAGCACCTATAATGGTTTTGAAACAGAGGATGCTGCGAAACCTTTATTTGTTACTCGTAGTAAAAAGCAGTTTGACTTAGATACTACTAAAACAAATGCTAAGGGACTGGAAATAGAATAAAAATGGAAACGGAAAGAAACTTACCTTTCCGTTTTTACTGTCTTGACAATCATTTGAGATGTAGTATAATGAACATGTATAAATTATTTATTACTTTTCAGTTGGGTATGAGGCCTGTCGGCTTCATTCTATCTTTAAGAACTGACTTTCTAATCTTTACTGAGACTTAGACTGCTTAAGAGATAGTGCCAAAATACAGAAAAACAATCTACGAAGCTAAGGGATTGGTATTTTGAAAGATTTTATGTAACAGCTTAGACATTTATGACTATCGGTAATATTATGACTTTTCGGGCTATGGCTTGAAGAACACTAAGAAAGATTTTCTCAAAACTGACTACATAGGATGTTTTGTTAGTAGAATCGGTTTTTGGTGTGCTTTGAACTTGTTTGAGAGGTCTTTTTTGCTGAACAAATGAATGTCGAATCAGAAGGTATTTCCAGTTGGAAAAAATTCTGATTTCACAGGTGTTCAAATGGCAAGCTACGAGTGTGGCTTTTTTTGTTTGGACAGACTTATGAACGCATCAATAAAGGAGGTGATCTTATGCATGGAAAAGATTGTGAGCTCAATCTAAAACAAGCTCCCTTTCGAGTGTTGATTTAGTGTCCTGATGGACTAGGAATCAATGCATCTTTAACGAAAGGGGGTAGTGTAATGGTAAGTCAATTCTGGGATATCATTCTTTATGTTGTCAAGTCAGTTCTGTCATATAATTTTTTATAAATGTATTGACTGCTGGTTTGATACTATCAGAAGTCGTAAGAACAGCGCGAAAAAACCACGCCGGTTCTCGACACGCCGCAGAAAGAAATAATTCTGCGCCCCTGTGTTCAATATATAGAGAACGTAAAAAGCCCTTATCTATTGCCGTAGATAAGGGCTTTGGGGTAATAAGCAATGGCTTAAAACCAATTCTGGAGCTCTTATTATATCCTATTTTTTCAATTTTGTCAATGGGGATCAACTTAAAGAAAGGTCTTTTTCAGTTTTCTTTATCTTGCTTTGAAAGTTTTTTGCTGGTTTGATACTATCAGAAGTCGTAAGAACAGCGCGAAGAAACCACGCCGGTTCCCGACACGCCGCAGAAAGAAATAGTTCTGCCGCCCCTGTGTTCAATGTATAGAGAACGTAAAAAAGCCCTTATCTACTGCAGTAGATAAGGGCTTTAGGGGTAATAAGCAAATGCTTAGACCCAATTCAAGAACCTTTATTATACCCTAATTTTTCTATTTTATCAACCTGTTTTTTATACCAAATACAGAAATTTTCAGGCTATTTGGATTATGTTCCCGCTAGAAAAGGCAGGAACTTTGATAACCAATTGAGCAAGATATAGCCGAACAGTAGTCCCGAGGTGATGAAACCTAGGAAAATCGCAAAGGTGTAGGAGGCTAGCTGAAATCGAGGATTTTTTAAATCGTTCCAAGCGACTCCAAAACTTCCACCAAGACCGCCGCAGATGGATGTCAGTGTGAGAATGAGAGTACGTTTAAGTTTGGAGTGAGCTAGACTAGAATAGCTGAAAGCGACAGGAATTTGCCAAAGCAGCCAGACTAGTAAAGTTAGAAAGGGATGTTGTTGGATAAAACTGGAAATCAATAAACTGCCTCTTAGGTTATATTTCTTCTTATTTTATCCCAAGAAAGGGCAAAAATCAATCTAAAACAAGGCCTTCTGCTTTATCATAAAAGCTTTTATGAGATTTTGATAAAGTATAATGTTTTTATAATACTTAAAATAGAGAAAAGGATAGGATTTATGGCTCTAAAAAAACCAAGTTCTTCCAAAAAAATGGGAAAAAAAGGAAAAAACAAGAAACAACCGGAAACGGTAATAGTCGGCTTTGGGAAGATTGCGGAAAAATCAATTTTTCTTATGATACAAAAGGAGTTTGAAAATCGCGATTTTTCTTTCTACGGTCGAATTGCTGGACACTAAGGCGATCTTAAACAATGTCAAGGGACAGCCGATTGCTTTGGAAAATGGCTATTCAGGCTATCTGCAAATCATGGAAGTGAGAGGGAAAGATTTGAATTCTCTTTCGGACAATGAGCGGCAGCGAACCATTCAGAATTTCAGGAAATGGAACTCTGAGATCACCTTTGACTATATGTTTGAGTCTACAACCTTACCGACAGATACTTCCGAACAGATTATTGAGTCTAGACGGATTTTAAATGAAGTTCGGCGAGAAATGAGCAAGACCGGAATCAGTGAAAACCGAATGGAGCAGCTGAAGGATCGGGAAAGTATTCTCATGCAGAATATTCTGTCAGAAGAAGCTGTCGAGCAGGAGTTATACAATGCAGAATTTTTAATCTGGCTTTACGGAGACACTATTGAAGACTTGCATAGGCAGGTGCGTAAGGCCCAGACTAGCGGAAATGGGGATTTTGTTCCAGTTATTGTTTCGGCTAGCAAAAAAGAGCAGATTCTCAAGCAGTACAATAATCAAAATGAAAAGGTGTAGTAGAGATGTTTTTAAAGAAACGAAAAGTTAAAAAGTTGATAGCTAGAGGCTATGACTTGCCCTTTATCAGCCGGATTCAGCCTCAGGGGAATATTGACTTTAAATCTGATGACCGCTATTGGAAGTCAGGAGATGGTTATCATGCAACCTTGTTTGTAACGGGCTATCCTACAGGTGGCCTGAATGACTACTGGGGTACGGAACTGATGCAGGTGCAGGGAACTAGAGCCTTTATGCATGTCACTCACTTAGATAATAAGCTGGTGCAGGAAAAGGCCTCCAAGGCTGTCGAAGAAAAGAGTTCACGGATTGATGAAAATCAAAAAGCAACTAAGAATCAGGCCGAACTGGATGAAGTGCAGGATTTGATGTTGCTGGAACAGGATATTCGCCACAATAACTCGGGCGTTAAGGGTATTTGGACCCGTATCTATGCTTCGGGGAATACTGAAAAAGAGCTGTTTGAAAAAATGTCTGAGATTAAAAATGGGGCGCCGAAATTTTCCATGACGTCCTTTATCGGTGAGCAGGATATTGAGTATCATTCACCTTTTGTTCCACCTTTGCGTCAGAAGGATTTGCCCAATCACCGTCAACCCCAGCCGGTGCCGGTACGGGATTTGTCTGGTGGTTATTGGTTTAACCACACCAAGCTGGCAGATCCGCATGGAACTTACTTTGGCTACACGCCAACCAGCGGTGCAGTCAACCTAGACTTCCTGCAGAATGATGATATTCGGACTCGGCCTTTTATGTTTGTAGCCGGCGCTCCTAAAATGTATCAAAAGAAGTTCGTCCTTAAGCACACGGATTCCCTCTATGCCCGAGGACACAAGATTATCAATATTGACTTGGATGGAACTTTTCATGATTTGACAAAGTTTCAATATGGGAAAGTGCTTAGTATGTCTGGTGGGGCTAATAAAATCAATATCATGCAGGTTCTCCCAACCATGACCAAAGAAAATGGAGTTGAAGTCGATGAAATCGGCTCCTTCCGTCTACATGTGGCTAAGCTAAAAAGTATTGCTCAGGTACTGAACCAAGAGATTACTTCTGACGATCTGTTGCGCTTAGAAGATTTGATTACAGATTTTTATGTATCTATTGGCTTATGGCAGCACAATGCAGAGAAAAATGCCGAAAAGATTCATATCACAACGATTGTTAATGATGAGCATCCTCGTCTGTCCCAGTTTTGTTCGTTTTTAGAACAGCGTTATCGGGCAGCAGGAAAGGCCGGAAATGATCATGATACGAGATCAGTAGGACGTATTTCCAAAACTTTCAGCTCTCTCAATAAAAACTACGGTCCAATCTTTGATGTCTACACCAACTTTGAAGACTTGTCAGAGGAGCAAGTGGTGACGATTGATCTGTCGGAGCTGACTAAGACACCTATGCTGCTTAATCTTCAGCTGACCCAGGTTTTGTCTCTGATTTCTTCTTATGTGGTTAATAACGGGAAAATTCAGCGGCAGAAGCGCAAGCAAAATCTGTCCCTGACTCATGATCAGTTGACTCACTATGTGATTAATATTTCTTCAGCACAGATGGTTTTGGATATCCGCTATTCTCAGTCAGTAACTTTCCTGGCTGATATGATTGAGGAAATGGGGACAAACTATGCAGGAGTTGTACTGGAAATGTCCTCCCTGCAGAATGTTTTTAGTTGCCAGCGGAAATACAACCCTAGATATTTACGCATCATCCATCAGGCGGATTTTTCTCCCTGATGCAGTATCGTGTCTTTGCTAATACAGATGAGACTACAGTCCACCCTACTGGCGGACGCTCTGAGAGAGTCCATGACAGAGTCTGAGCTGGAAACTTTGCCTAACCTAGTTCAGGGACAGCTCTTTCTCAATATCGCTGGGCATGGGAATGTTGTCTTTAACCAAGAATTTTTAGGGAATGAACTAGAAAGATACGCCAGTGTAGATTAGGAGATGATATGCTTGTTTTACGGTTTAACAACTGGTTTTACTCAACCAAAACCTTAAAAACCTTCTTTTGGCTGCGTTGGATTGCAACAGTAGCTTTTGGTGCCGCTTTTTTGCTCGGCTTTGGTCTGAACTTAGCTTATTTGATGGCGCTATCTGGAGGTCGCTTGGTGACGATGACTTTTTCTGTCTCCTTAATTGTTGGAGCAGTTGTTCTTTGCTTTCTCCTTGCTCAGGGAAAGTATCAGGCCATTGTTCCAGTTTTGCTGCTGACCTTTCTTCCTTCTACGCTCTTGACAGAGTTTGGGGTGACCGCGGATTTATATTTGCTCTTGTTGCTGTTTATCTGTTATTTAGAGTCTGTTCATCGCCGGTTTGTGGTTAGTGTAATAGCTAAGCTGAGTAAGGAATTTTCTCCTATATATAGCAAACGTCTGAATAATAAGAAGCAATATCGGGCTTATCGTCATGCCTATATGGTGCTGGAACTGTTGAATCCTGATGATTTTCGGCTGACCAAGGAAGTGACTAAGACAGTATCAGACAAAGTCACAGGGTTGAATGAAAAAGAAATCACCAGAACCTTCAAAATCAAGGGTGTATGGGGCTCGACAACTATTACTGATGAGCTCTACACTAGTCCCCAAAAAGGCCGTTTTTCTGTCAGACGAAAAATTTAATGCGTAAAATCAATATAGAAAGGACTTCAGGCAGAAAGGGAACTTCCTCTGCCTGAGGAAAATGTAAATGGTAAAGTACAGACTTGTCCGGCCAGATGTAAAAAAAGCTGAAAGGCATGAGGAGAGGGAGGCAGAGTCTTCGCATTCTACAAAAAGACGTATCCGAGGCCCCATTTCTCTCTATAAGGATACCGTGGAATCCTATCGTGCCAAAAAGGAATCTGTCAGCAATTATTACCAAAACATGGTAGATGAGCAAAAAACCTACTATGATCATGGTGATGACTGGCAGATTCAGGAGCAGTACAAAAGAGACCGTGAATTTATCAAAAAGCTTTTAAAATACGGTCTGGTTGTAGCTGTCCTCGTCGTATTGTACTGGCTTTTACGAACTTTTTTTTGAAAGGTGTAGAGAAGTATGGTATCAGAAACAGCCAAGAAAGCAGCTAAGAAAGCAGTGAAGGGTGCGGTTAAAAAGGCTATCTTTTTAAAAGTCTTTCTTTGGATTGGAATTCCTGTTCTGCTTATCTTGCTGATCATGTTTCTATTGGCAGCTATCCTGATGGGAGGAGGAGCTGAAAGTAGCGGCGGATCCAGTGATTGTAATCCAAGTGGTCAAACCTCTCCCAATACAACAGAAGAGACAACATCGGCCAATAGCTCTATAGAAGAATTTGTCAAACAGCACGAGAAGGCCTATTTAGACTCCTGGAAAGTAGGTGGCTTTTTGCCATCTGCCTCTATCGTACAGACCCAGATTGAGACCTCTTTTGACCAGAGCGTCCCATCTTTTGGTAAGGCTCATAATATGGGTGGGGTCAAATGGAATAAAAGGTCAGATTTTACTCAGACTATTTCTTTATATGGAAATAGCTCCGTAGCTGAGAGCGGACCAGGTACAAATGTTGGAGATGGGACTGGAGGAGAATATGCATTCTTCTCAACCTTTGATTCAGGTATTGTCGGCAAGGCAGAGTTTATGAAAAATCAGACTCTCTATAAGGGGGCTATTAACAATACAGACGGAATCAGTACGCTTAGTGCCATTGCAGATGGGGGTTGGGCAACAGATCCATCCTACAAGACTAAGTTGCACGATCTTTACAATAGCTTGGGCTCCAAGTTTAAGTGGCTGGATGAGAAGGCCATTTCTCAGTATGGATCCAGCCCTGTCGCGGCAACTTCTTCTGGCGGTGATTCTTCGGGCAGTGAAACGGATAGCAGTTCCCCTTCGTCCAGCAGACCCAAGAAAAAAGGTTGTAACGATGGCAGTTCGACTGGGACCAATGGTGATGCTGTTGATGGTTCAGGCAAGGTGCCAGAGGATATAACTGCCGCAATCTATACTCCAAGTACTCTTCCAGCTAGCTTAAATCCTTATCTTTTAGATCCAAGAGCTTTTGGTATGGAATATGGTGGCAGTGGAGCTAACTGGGAGCACCCTGATGAGTTCTATCTGGCTGGTCAGTGTGTTAATCTGACTATCAGCTTTGGGAATATTTTGTGAGGCCACAAGGGAGTTGTCATTGGGAACGGAATTGACCAAGCAGATGCCTGGGCAAGGATCTTTGGGAATTCTACAAAGAAAGCACCCAAAAAAGGAGCTATCTTTTCCTGTCTAAGTGACAGCGGGAATCCTGCAGGCCATACAGGGATTGTCTGTCATGTCTTTGAGGACGGCAGTATCCTGACCTGTGAGCAGAATAGTATGGTTAGTGGTACAAATGCAGGTAAACCTTTTACTTGGCACTACTGTGTGATTAGGCCGGCTGAGCAGGCAGAAAAACATTATGAGTTTGCTTATCCAGATGATAGAGAGCCTAATCTAGGCGGTAATAAAACGGGAGCGAGTAACTAGCTAGACGAAAAGAGGTAATGATGAATCCGAGAAAGAAAAGAAAATTAATGATCACCTTAATTTGCTTAGGTACGGTGCTCTTCATAGCCATGCTTGTAACGGTGTTTTTAAATAGGCAGGCTAGGAAGAAGGCAAGAGAAGCGGAGATTTCTCAGACGAGCTCTACAGATGGGTCTTCTGAAAGCTATTCATCTCAGTCGTACCGTGAACCAACACCTAACGAGAAAAATTATCAGCATGCGCGTGCAACCTTAGAGAGACCAGAGAGCGTGGTGACTGAAGAGAAAAAAAATAAAGTGGCTGAAGCTTTAAAGATAGCGATCGAGGATATCAAAAAGCATCCTGATACAGCAAATATCTCTGGGAATATGGATAATCGTTTAGCCTCTACTTCTAGCCCCATGGTTCTAACGTTTGCTATGGCAATTAATTTAGCTGGTTATAACATAGATGAAAGTAAAACGGAGGTTTTTAAGTCCTACAGTGATGATGTGCTTCAGTTCCTCTGTGTCATGACCAAGGAAGGGAAAGAAAATTCCTATTTTGTCGGTAACTACAATGACTATACCGGCCAGCTTCAGATTGCTTCCTACCATGGTGGCAATATCAGAGTTCGGGGAGACTGACTTTATTCATTACTACTGCTGTATATTCTCACTGCAACTGGTGAAATAAATCGGTTTAGGTTATACTAGAAGACAGAAAAGCAAAAGGAGAGGTTGTATGCATAGTCATTTAAATGCAATAGAATTGGACCATCTAATTGAGCAATGTCAAAGTGGCGAGCTGAATGCGGCGGATTTGGATCCTCTCCTGGTCTACGAGATGGAACTCAGAATTAATGAACGCTTAGCAGAAGATCAGGAGCCTTTGATGTTTACTTTTCACGAAGTTGCCTATAACGGCTTTGTTCCGGAGGCCCACTCTGTTTGGGTTCGCGATCGTGATTATGTTAGGTTGTTTGGCTTTCTCTTTTTCACTGTGGCTTTGATTCTTTTATCGCTTTGGATTTTTTCTGGTGGAAGCTTATTCAGTGGTAAAAACTTTCAATCTATCCTAAACTTACTCTTCCTTTCTATTGTAACTTTTCTCATGCTTCTCTTAGTTTCCAACAAACCAGAGGATGATTTAGAAAAAGAAGACCAGTAAGTACTGCTAATTTTAGCGGTGCTTTTACAATTATTCGCATCTTATTTTATTGCTTGGTTCCAACGATCCAGAGTGAAAGTAGTTGCGAAAGGTCACAGAAAAATAGTAAAACTTTTTACGATAAACAGAAAAACGCTTACTCCTGAGCTATAATAGGAATAGCAAATAATTGAAAGGACATTCTGTTATGAAAAAGAATAAAATAATCCTTCTATCAGCCTCTGTTCTACTTGCAGCATCTATTGGTGTTAATCTTGTCTATGCTGATGATCCGAATCCAGTGACCCCACCGAGCGATGAACGCCCAGTTCAGCCGACTCCGCCTGTAGATAACAACGGCAATAATAACCAACCGACCCCACCACCTGCTGATAATAATGGCGGTAATGATAACGGTGGCAACAATGGCGGCAATAACAACGGCGGCGGTAATAATCAGCCAACCCCGCCAAGTGATGATGGGAATCCAGTTCAGCCGACTCCACCTGTAGATAACAACGGCAATAATAACCAACCAACCCCGCCACCTGCCGATAATAATGGTGGTAATGGTGGTAATAACAACGGCGGCGGTAATAATCAGCCGACCCCGCCAAGCGATGATGGGAACCCAGTTCAACCCACTCCACCGGTAGACAACAACGGCAATAATAACCAACCAACCCCGCCACCTGCTGATAATAATGGCGGTAATGATAACGGTGGCAACAATGGTGGTAATGGTGGTAATAACAACGGCAATAACAACCAACCGGCCCCACCGCCTGCTGATAACGGCGGCAACAATGGCGGCGGTAATAATCAGCCGACTCCACCGAGTGATGATGGGGGTCCTATCCAGCCGAACCGTCCTGGTCAGCCGAAACAACCAGATCCCAAGCCAGCGGTACCAGATCCATCTGACCAGCAACCTGCGCCAAAAGCTCCTTCCAAACCGAAAGCTAGCCAGAAGCCTGCTGATCAGGTAGCGAAAGGAAATGGAGCAGAGCCAAATGCTGCGGATCCAACCATTTCTGTGCAAGGTTCAGCGGAGAATTCGAACAATAAGGCGAAGGAGAACAAGCCTGTTGCTACTCCAGCTGCCCCAGTCCTTCCTGCCACTGGAACGAACCAAAGTTTTCTTGCTTTAATAGGTACTGTCATGCTATCGGTATTAGCCCTTGTTGGGTTCAAACGTAAAAAAACTGAGTGATTTCTCAACATAACCTTCTAAGTTTAAAAGTCTGATTTGTATTCAGACTTTTTCTTTTTTCTCTCTTTATGATAAAGCTCTATAGGTAATATTTCCTGTATAATTTTAAGTAAGAAATATTATAAAAAGGAGGTGAAAAAGGATTGTCCAATATCCTAAGTAAACATAGAATCAAACAAACCGAAACCGGAAAGTATGTGGCCATTGTTCCGTCCTGTTTTAGTAAAGATTATTACCAAAGCTTTTATATGAGACGACTCCACCCTAGTCGTTCCTTTCCTTTTCGCTTAAACGGTCTTTATGAAATTAGTTACCAGAATGAAGCGGATTTTCTTCTGGTAGGACGAGAACTGTCCCAACTGGAGAAAGACATTCTAGTCTTTATTGCTCGTTTTCGCAATGTCCAGAAACTTCATATCCAAAAAGAGATGGGAAGCAATGTCTCGGGGAAGCGTATTGAAAAGGCGGTTCAAAAACTATGCCAGTATTTTTTGATTGAGACTTGGGAATTTCCGCGACAGGACAAGCCTGAAGTTAGTGCAGCTGCTTACTCTATCAGCCAAAATGGCTATCGCTTGCTGCGCTATTTTCAATTAATCGAGCAGCAGGAGTATTATAAGCAGGAAAATTTATTTGAAGATGATCTTTATCAGCCTCTTCGCTTTTGGAAAATCGTAGATACCTATCAGATTTTCAAATTATCAGCTCATTACAAAGGTTTCTTGCCTCAGAAAATGTTGGCTCCCCAGCCCTATACCATTAAACAGACCAAAAAGAAAACAAATTCGTTGGGAGAAGAGAAGAAGACCCAGACAGAAAGACAGATTTTTTTGCGTCAGGCTCTTTTGCAAGGAGAGTTGCTCTTTGAAAATCCTAGATTGCAATATGTCTTTGACCTCTACCCTCTCGTGACGGAAACAGACTTGGAGGAACTTCTGCTGATTTTACAACATTGGTCTGTTTTAGAGGATCCCTATCGCTATTTGGTTTTGATTGTGGATTCTTGGGATCGTGTAGAGGAAGTTAGTCACAAGTATGACTTATCTGCTTATGAAGCTAATATCCTATTTTTTGATTTGGACAGCGCGCAGCATGAGGATTTACAGAGCTCTCTCTATCAGTTTGATGCAGATAGCAGAAGTTATTCTCTTCTGCCCTTTAAATTACGCATCCAGTAAAGTGCTGGACAGCATTAGGCAATGACTTTTTAGAGCTATGTTATAAGACTGGACTGAATAAAATTTAACAAAAAAGTTTTTGGTTAAATTTATAGAATTTTTTAAGAATTGTGGTATACTCTTAAAGTAGAAATTCCACCTTTTTTGACGACAATTCTTGCTCCTTAAAACTCCTACCGAGATATGATTCGAGACTCAATAAGCGGTTTCGGATAATGGACGCAAGAAGATAAATTGGTGTTCTGACAGGCAGAGTACAAAACCTAGACGAGATGATAGAAATAAAAGAGGAGTCAAAATGAATGAAGCAAAAACCCGATGATAAGAAATATTTAGTCATCCATGGAGAAAAACTAATACAGGAAATAGCTCAAGACTTCCCAGTTGTAATCCAAGAGTATGACGGGACCAAGGTTGGTTTGGTGAAAATTGATAATCCAGAACAGCTTCCAGAAAAACTAAAGGCATTATTTGAAGACGGTATTGAAATATTATAAAATCAGGCACTGAAATGAATCAGTGCCTGATTTTATATATCTAAAACGAAAGGAAATCGCGGGTAAGATGAGGCAATCAAGTCAGCTAAACTACAAAAAGGTCAGTCGAGCATAAAGCAGGACTGACACAGTCTTGTCAAAATCTTACTCGTAGACAAAAGTTAGGGGCTCTTGAGTTTTCATATCAATGTATTGCCCTTTGTAGTACATGACATTGGCTTTTCTCAGCCAAGAGGTAATCTTGTCACGGACATTGAACTCAATGCCCAACTCAGCTTCAACTTTTTTAATTTGCTTCTGTTGCATCTCTCTTGAGAAGAATCGGGCCAAGATATCTGTATCGATGAGATGCTCAGCAATGATGATAGCAGGATCCTTCAAGTAATTAATAAAATTTTGATAAGTCAAACTTTTTAAGAAGTCATTACATTTATCAATAAAGCGCTTGGTCATTAGGCCCTCTTCGAATTGAAGCAGAGGGAAGTAAAGAAGGCGATAGTAGGTTTCAAAGATTTCGTCAACTTCTTCTTCACTGAATTCTTTGGATAGGGACTTACTAATGGGACGCTGTCCACCATAGACATTGATGCCGATTTCTAGGCACATGTTATAGGGGCTATAGCCCAGCAACATGCAGTTGATAATTTCTTGATTTTGCTCATCTTTGCTCTGTTTCCTAAAGTATTTCAGCTTATCTTCCAAAAATATAATCTTAATTTCCATGAAACGTTGCTCCTCTGTAAATCAGTTAACGGTCCTAAAATAAAGTTGATTTAAAATCAATCAATTTTCAAGAGCTCGTCTGTGTTTACGTTAAAAATTTTCGCAAGTTTGATTAGTTTATCGCCTCTGATGTTCAGTTGATTACGCTCCATATGAGAAACGGTCATTTGAGAAACACCTAGTAATTTTGCTAGTTGAGCTTGTGTCATTTTATTATTGCGCGCCCGCAATTCTGCTATCGTTACCATAGAAGACTCCTCAAATTTTATGACTAAAATTATATACTCTTTTTATTTTTATCAATAGAATTGTTGATTTAAAATCAATTCTTTTTAAAAATATAGTTTTTTTAAATAAGCTATAAAGGCGGTTTCATGGGCTTTGTAGATATTATTACATTTTCTTTACATTTTCGCTGATTTATTCTCTCCTTGCTGGTATAATCTATTTGGAAAAGATAGGTTTTTTAGGAGACTAATCAATGGCAACGGTAGGGGAAAGAATAAAAAAGCTGCGGATTGCTCAAGGATTTACTCAAGCGCGCCTAGCAGAGATTTTACATGTTAGTAAGGCTGCAGTCTGCAAGTGGGAAAGCAATACTAATCTTCCTAAGGTTATGGAGCTCAAGAATATGAATAGTCCTTTTCATGTTTCAGCGGATTATCTTTTAGGACTTGCTAATCGTTCGGCGATAGAGCAGCTAGGCAGCGAAAAAAAGCTTAAAGCTATGGCGGGCTATTTGCATCAATTAGAATCTCCAGAAAGGAAACAGGCCTGCATAGATTTTGTTATCAGTCAGTTCAATGAACAGGAAGCTGTAAAAATAGAGGCTGAAAAAATTCAGCGGGCCTTGGATGAGCCTGCTGAAGCGGTTCTTGATATGAATATTATTGTGGATTCCAGCTTAGATTTTCAGGGTATGGACAAAAGTTGACAGTAAATTATAGCGTTTGGGTCTAAAAATAGAGAATTCGGTAGAGATAGGAATTACACTCTTCTTTTAGCGAGGAGAATTTTGGCGGCGATAGTAACTTGATTGAGATTCGACCAGTCTATTTTGTTCTGATAGACATGAAAGAGTAAAGGAGTCATTTTGAGAATGGCTTCTTTTGTTTTAGGGGTTAAGGAGACGAGAGCTTGTGTATCCTTTTCATGGATAATCTGGAAGTTCTCCTCCAGATGTTGGATGACCTGCTGATTAGAATAATCTTTTTGACGGAGCTGGTCAGCTACTTTAGCTCGAATTTCTTTCAGATGATTTTCTGTTGGGATGACTTTAATGATAAGTCCCTCTTTTTTCAATACTCGCTGAAATTCATGATAGTTGGCTGGTGAGAAGATGTCCAGCAAGACATCTATGCTTTGATCCTGAACGGGCAAGTGTGCCAAATCACCTACGAACCATTTTACAGCAAGGCTATGATCACTTTTTGCAGCTAACTGGATAGAATCTCTGGATAAATCAAAGGCGTAAATTTCTTTGTTGGGGAATTTTTCCTGAATTTTTCGAGCATAGTAGCCCTCTCCGCAAGCGACGTCCAGAATGGTCTGTTCTTCAGGCAGAGTCTGCAGCAGATCCTGCAACTCATCTAGGATATGCTGATAAAAGCCGGCTTCCAAGATGACTTGCCTATTTTGAAAGCTTGTTTTGTCATAGTCTTTAGCTTGTCTAGCCTGAGGAGCTAGATTGACATAACCGAATTTGGAGATATCGTAGGAATGGCGATTGGCGCACTTGAGGCTGTTTTCTTCCATAGCCAAACTTTGCTGGCAGAGTGGACAGGCCAGAGCCGGAGCTTGGGCAAATCGGGCAAGTTTTGGTTTCATAGTCGCTCTCTTTCTATTGTTTTTATATAGCTGAATGACTTCTTTTTGGTAAGACATAGAAAAATCCGATTCAGGTAATCGGATTTTTTATCTTTAGTAGGTCAGGACAAAGTATTTCTTTTTACCGCGGCGGATAACTGTCAGCTCGTCTTCCAGTTTATCTGAGTCGCTGAGGACATAGTCTAAATCTTGGATGCGCTCACCATTGAGGTAGATAGCGCCGTTTTGGACGTCTTCGCGGGCTTGACGTTTTGAGTTTACCACGCCGGCTGTCACAAGCAGTTCTACAATATTGAGGTTGTCTTCTACCTGGACCTGATAGTTAGGCACGCCGCGCAGACCTTGTTTGAGTTCCTTGACAGATAGGTTTTTAATATTTCCAGCAAAGAGCTGCTCAGTGATGTTGAGGGCTTCCTGGTAAGCTCTTGACCGTGAACCAGACTGACCACTTCGCGAGCTAGGACTTTCTGAGCCAAGCGTTCGTGTGGTGCTGCTTCAAACTGCTGACGAATTTCTTCAATCTCATCCAAGGACAGGAAGGTGAAGATTTTCAGGAAGCGGATAGCATCTGCGTCCATGACATTCATCCAGAATTGATACATTTCGTAAGGAGAAGTCTTGTCAGGATTGAGCCAGACAGCATTACCTTCTGACTTACCAAATTTTTTGCCAGTAGCATCGGTAATGAGCGGAACGGTCATCACATGGCCAGTCTTGTCAGCCTTGCGGCGCAGGAGTTCTGTACCTGCTGTCATATTACCCCACTGGTCAGAACCACCGATTTGCAGGGTTACGCCGTGGTTTTGATTTAGGATATAGAAGTCATATCCTTGCATGATCTGGTAGGCGAATTCTGTATAGGAAATCCCTGTCTCAATCCGGCTCTTGACAGAATCTTTACTCATCATGTAGTTGACAGTGAAGTATTTGCCGACATCGCGCAGAAAGTCGATAAAGCTGATGCTGCTGAACCAGTCATAGTTATTGACCATTTCGGCCTTATTATCACCTTTCAAAGTCCAGAAAACGAGAAAGCTGATTTTGGATAGATTTTACCCAGCCTTCCACGGTTTCCTTGGTTTGGAGACTGCGCTCAGCATCCTTAAAAGATGGATCGCCAATCAATCCAGTTGCTCCTCCAACCAGAGCGTAGGGTTTGTGTCCGGCTAGTTGCAGGCGGCGGCTAGTCAGAATGGCTACCAAGTGGCCTAGGTGCAGGCTGTCCGCGGTTGGGTCGTATCCGGTATAATAAGAGACTTGTCCTTCTTCTAAGGCCTTGCGTAAAGCTGCTTCATCAGTGGTTTGGAATACCAAGCCACGTTCTTTTAGCTCATCAAAAATGTGCATCATGTCTCTCCTATTCTAAAAGCCAAGAAATTGGCTTATCTATATTTTAAATTTATGTTACTCTATTGTATCATAAAGCTTTTAAATAGCAATGATTCCTTGAAATAAATCATAGATATTTGGTATAATGGGAAGATAACAAGGAGAATCGAACTTGGAACAATTAATAGAAAAATTAAAAGAGTTCTGGGGAAAAGCCCAGCAGTTTATCAAAAAAATACATCTTCCAGAATGGAGCAAGAAAATCGGCAGTGGTAACAACGGCTGGTCTATCAGTGATGTTTTTGCTGTTTTCTTGCGGACTTTTAAACTTCTGATGAATATGGCTTTTGTGTTTATCTTCTTCGGTGCCGTAATCGGTGCTGGGATTGGGATAGGCTATGCAGCTAGTCTTTTCAGTAAGGTTGAAGTGCCCAAGCAAGAAGAGCTGGTCAAGCAGGTGAATAATATCTCTGGTATTTCTAAGCTTACCTATGCCGATGGCAGCTTGATTGCAGAAGTGGACAATGATTTGCTCCGCATCCCGGTCAAGAGTGACGCCATCTCTGAAAATGTAAAAAAAGCCGTTATCGCTACAGAGGATGAGAATTTTGAAACGCATAACGGAGTGGTGCCCAAGGCTGTGCTTCGGGCTACGCTCGGATCTGTTGTCGGAGTTGGATCTTCTAGCGGGGGTTCAACCATTACCCAGCAGTTGATCAAGCAGCAGGTGGTGGGCGATGCACCGACTTTCAAGCGGAAAGCAGCGGAGATTGTTGATGCGCTGGCTTTGGAGCGCTACATGTCCAAGGATGATATTTGACGACCTACTTGAACGTTTCGCCGTTTGGGCGCAACAATAAGGGGCAGAATATCGCCGGTGTGGAAGAAGCAGCTCAAGGGATTTTTGGTGTTTCTGCTAAGGATTTGACTGTGCCCCAGTCTGCTTTTATTGCCGGCTTGCCACAGAGCCCGATTGTTTATTCGCCTTATGCAGCGGATGGCAGTCTCAAGAGTGAAGGGGATATGGCTCTGGGCTTGGAACGTGCCAAGGATGTGCTCTATAATATGTACCGGACGGGCCATCTAAGCGAGAAAGAGTACAAGGAGTACAAGGACTACGACTTAACCAAGGACTTTAAGCCTTCTGAAAGCTCGGAAAAATCTTCGCATGGCTACCTTTATTACACAGCGATTGAAGAAGCTCAGCAGACCATGTACGAGTACTTGATTCAGCGGGATAATGTTTCTCAGCAAGAGCTGAAAAACAATGACACTGTCAAAGCCTACAAGGAATTGGCCGCTAAGGAACTGAGCGATGGCGGCTATACTGTCACCACCACAATTAACAAGAACATTCATACGGCTATGCAAAATGCAGTAGCCAACTATGGCGGCATCTTGGACGACGGAACTGGCGCAGTTGAAGTGGGAAATGTCCTCTTGGATAATAAAACCGGTGCTGTGATTGGCTTTGTAGGAGGCAGAGACTATGCTTCCAATCAGAACAATCACGCCTTTGATACGGAACGATCACCGGGTTCGACTATTAAGCCGATTCTTGCTTATGGGATTGCTATTGACCAAGGTCTGATGGGTAGTGCCAGCGTTCTTTCCAATTATCCAACTAACTTTTCAAGCGGCGATCCAATCATGCACGTGGACAGCCGTGGTACAGCCATGATGGACCTGCAAGAAGCGCTCAATACTTCTTTGGAATATCCCGGCTTATTGGACTTACCGCGGATTACGCGAAAAAGGTGTCAATGTCCGTGGCTATATGGAAAAAATGGGCTATTACATTGATGACTACAGCATTGAGAGTCTGCCTATGGGCGGGGGAATTGAAGTATCTGTAGCTCAGCATACCAATGGTTTCCAAACCTTGGCTAATAATGGAACCTACCAGAAAAAATATATGGTTGAAAAAATCACAGACCGAGATGGCAAGGTGATTTACCAGCATAAGGCCAATCCTGTTCAGATTTACAGTCCAGCAGCGGCTACGATTATGCAGGAGCTCATGCGGGGAGTTATCAATTCTGGGGCTACTACGACCTATAAATCCAGAATCAGTCAGGTCAATGGAACCTTGGCTGGAGCCGATTGGATTGGTAAGACTGGAACAACCAACACCAACGGCGATATGTGGCTGATGCTTTCTACTCCTAAGATGACTTTGGGAGGCTGGATCGGTCATGATGATAATAGCTCTATGGCGGCGTTGACTGGTTATAATAATAACGCCTCCTACATGGCCTATATGGCAGATGCTATCTATCAGGCAGATCCAAATGCCTGGGGTGTTGGTGATAAGTTCACTCTTGATCCGAGTGTGATTAAGTCTGATGTACTCAAGTCCACAGGAGAAAAGCCAGGTACAGTAACGGTAAACGGCCGCTCTGTTAATCTCAGCGGTCCGACAGTGCCTAGCTATTGGGCTAAAAATGGTGCTCCGACCACGACCTATCGCTTGGTATTGGGGCATCAGATGCGGATTATCAGAAGGCTTGGTCAGCTATACTGGGCGGTTCTACCTCTAATTCTAATTCCAACTCCAATTCTAACAATAACCGGCAAGGGAACTAGCGCATCAAGAACAGTTTTAACTTTTCAGAAAGCGGATGAAATCCTTGCAATTTCTAGCTAAATAAGGTATAATGATAACAATAATTTGTCGTGTGCTTTATTTGAAATATTGTCCAAATAGAAGCTTACAGCAGTTAAATCAAACTTGAATAAGTCAGATTTAGCTGCTCTTTTTGTGCCTATTTTTAGGAAAAACGGATTATGTAACCATAATTTAATTTTTCTGAAAATTATACAAAAGGGACTGATTGTGGCTGCTTTGCAGCATTGTAAATGACAGAGGATTTTCCTCTGAAAACATTTCACAGAACTCGCTCTAAAAAGCGTGAGGGAAAGATAGGTTTCTTCTCGCTTTATCAAGGGCTTAGTATCTTATCATAAAGGAGTAAAAACTTGGCAGGACATGAAGTTCGATACGGTAAACACCGTACCCGTCGTAGTTTTTCAAGAATTAAGGAAGTTCTTGATTTACCAAATTTGATTGAAATCCAAACGGATTCGTTCCAAGATTTCTTGGATCATGGTCTGAAGGAAGTCTTTGAAGATGTACTTCCTATTTCAAACTTTACCGACACCATGGAATTGGAATTTGTCGGCTATGAAATCCGCGAGCCTAAATATACGCTGGAAGAAGCACGCATTCACGATGCCAGCTACTCAGCGCCAATCTTTGTGACTTTCCGTCTGATTAACAAGGAAACTGGTGAAATCAAGACTCAGGAAGTCTTCTTTGGTGATTTCCCAATCATGACTGAAATGGGAACCTTCATCATCAATGGTGGTGAGCGGATTATCGTATCCCAGTTGGTGCGTTCTCCAGGGGTTTACTTTAACGATAAAGTTGACAAAAATGGAAAAGTTGGCTACGGTTCAACGGTTATTCCTAACCGCGGAGCTTGGTTAGAGTTGGAAACAGACTCAAAAGACATTGCCTACACTCGTATTGACCGGACACGGAAGATTCCATTTACCACTTTGGTGCGTGCGCTTGGTTTCTCAGGTGATGATGAGATCTTGGACATCTTTGGTGACAGCGACTTGGTGCGCAATACCATTGAAAAAGATATCCACAAGAACCCAATGGACTCCCGTACAGATGAAGCTCTGAAAGAAATCTATGAGCGTCTTCGTCCAGGTGAGCCTAAGACGGCTGAAAGTTCTCGTTCCCTTCTTGAAGCGCGTTTCTTTGATCCGCATCGTTATGACTTGGCAGCAGTTGGTCGGTACAAGATTAATAAGAAACTCAGCGTCAAGACACGCTTGCTGAACCAAACCATTGCAGAGCCATTGGTAGATGCTGAAACTGGAGAAATCTTAGTTGAAGCTGGTACAGTTATGACCCGCAGTGTGATTGACAGCATTGCAGAGCAGCTGGATAATGGTTTGAACAAAATCACTTATATTCCAAACGACTCAGCTGTCTTGACAGACCCTGTAGAATTGCAGAAGTTCAAGGTAGTGGCACCGACTGATCCAGACCGCGTTGTGACCATCATTGGTAATGCAAATCCGTCTGACAAGGTTCGGATCGTGACACCAGCTGATATCTTGGCTGAGATGAGCTACTTCCTCAACTTGGCTGAAGGTATCGGTCGTGTAGATGATATTGACCACTTGAGGAACCGTCGTATTCGTGCTGTTGGTGAGCTTTTGGCTAACCAAGTCCGTCTTGGACTTTCTCGGATGGAGCGTAATGTTCGTGAACGGATGTCTGTTCAGGATAACGAAGTACTAACTCCACAGCAAATCATCAACATCCGTCCAGTGACTGCAGCCATTAAAGAATTCTTTGGCTCTTCACAATTGTCTCAGTTCATGGACCAACACAATCCGCTGTCTGAGCTTTCTCACAAGCGCCGTCTTTCTGCCTTAGGACCTGGTGGTTTGACACGTGACCGCGCTGGCTATGAAGTGCGGGACGTGCACTATACTCACTACGGTCGTATGTGTCCGATTGAAACGCCTGAAGGACCAAACATTGGTTTGATTAATAACTTGTCTTCTTATGGACACCTTAACAAATACGGATTTATTCAAACGCCTTACCGTAAAGTAGACCGTGAAGCTGGCGTAGTAACCAACGAAATCGTTTGGCTGACAGCTGATGAGGAAGATGAATTTATCGTAGCGCAGGCCAACTCTAAGCTGAATGAAAAAGGTGGCTTTGCAGAGCCTATCGTTATGGGACGCCACCAAGGTAATAACCAAGAATTCCCATCAGACCAAGTAGACTACATGGATGTATCGCTAAGCAGGTAGTTGCCGTAGCGACAGCATGTATTCCTTTCTTGGAAAATGACGACTCCAACCGTGCCCTCATGGGTGCCAACATGCAACGTCAGGCTGTGCCTTTGATTGATCCAAAAGCGCCTTATGTCGGTACTGGTATGGAATACCAAGCTGCCCACGACTCTGGTGCAGCGGTCATTGCCCAGCATGATGGTAAGGTTACCTATGCGGATGCAGACAAGGTTGAAGTCCGCCGCGAAGATGGTTCTCTCGACGTTTACCAAATTCAAAAATTCCGCCGTTCTAACTCGGGAACTGCTTACAACCAACGTACCTTGGTAAAAGTTGGCGATGTCGTTGAAAAAGGCGACTTTATTGCTGACGGACCTTCTATGGAAAATGGAGAAATGGCCTTGGGACAAAACCCAATCGTTGCCTACATGACATGGGAAGGTTACAACTTCGAGGATGCGGTTATCATGAGTGAGCGTCTGGTGAAAGACGACGTCTATACCTCTGTTCACTTGGAAGAATACGAATCAGAAACTCGCGACACCAAGCTTGGCCCAGAAGAAATTACCCGCGAAATTCCAAACGTAGGGGGAAGATGCCCTACGCAATCTGGACGAAATGGGTATTATCCGCATCGGGGCGGAAGTCAAGGAAGGCGACATCCTAGTCGGAAAAGTCACTCCTAAGGGTGAAAAAGACCTTTCTGCTGAAGAACGCCTGCTTCATGCCATCTTTGGTGACAAGTCTCGTGAAGTCCGCGATACCTCTCTGCGTGTGCCACACGGTGCCGACGGAGTGGTTCGTGACGTGAAGATCTTTACCCGTGCTAATGGTGATGAACTGCAATCTGGCGTTAATATGCTGGTTCGCGTCTACATCGCTCAAAAACGTAAGATCAAGGTCGGAGATAAGATGGCCGGTCGTCACGGAAACAAGGGGGTTGTATCCCGTATCGTTCCTGTGGAAGACATGCCTTACTTGCCAGATGGAACACCAGTTGATATCATGTTGAACCCACTCGGGGTACCATCTCGTATGAACATTGGTCAGGTTATGGAGCTTCACCTTGGTATGGCAGCACGTAACTTGGGCATCCATATTGCAACACCAGTCTTTGATGGAGCAAGCTCAGAAGACCTCTGGGATACAGTCCGTGAAGCTGGTATGGATAGTGATGCCAAGACTATTCTTTATGACGGACGTACCGGTGAGCCGTTTGACAATCGTGTATCCGTCGGTGTCATGTACATGATCAAGCTCCACCACATGGTAGATGATAAACTCCATGCCCGCTCAGTAGGTCCTTACTCAATGGTTACCCAACAGCCGCTCGGAGGTAAAGCTCAGTTTGGTGGACAACGTTTTGGTGAGATGGAAGTTTGGGCCTTGGAAGCTTACGGTGCCTCTAACGTTCTGCAAGAAATCCTGACTTACAAGTCAGATGATGTCAATGGACGTTTGAAGGCTTATGAAGCTATTACCAAAGGGAAACCAATTCCAAAACCAGGTGTGCCAGAATCCTTCCGCGTTCTTGTCAAAGAGTTGCAATCTCTTGGTCTGGATATGCGCGTTCTCGATGAAGATGACAATGAAGTAGAACTGCGTGACCTAGACGAAGGTGAAGATGATGATGTGATTCACGTTGACGATCTTGAGAAAGCGCGTGAAAAAGCAGCTCAAGAAGCGAAAGCAGCTTTTGAGGCTGAAGGAAAAGAATAAGAATAGACACTGATTAGAAAATGAAGAAAGGTAAGAAATAGTGGTTGATGTAAATCGTTTTAAAAGTATGCAAATCACCCTAGCTTCTCCAAATAAGGTCCGTTCATGGTCTTATGGGGAAGTGAAGAAACCTGAAACAATCAATTACCGAACCCTGAAACCAGAACGCGAAGGCCTTTTTGACGAAGTGATCTTCGGTCCAACCAAGGACTGGGAATGTGCCTGTGGTAAGTACAAACGGATTCGTTACAAAGGAATCGTCTGTGACCGCTGTGGTGTTGAAGTAACCCGTGCCAAGGTTCGCCGTGAGCGTATGGGCCACATCGAATTGAAGGCTCCTGTTTCACATATTTGGTACTTTAAAGGAATTCCAAGCCGCATGGGGCTCACTTTGGATATGAGCCCACGTGCCCTGGAAGAAGTCATTTATTTTGCCGCTTATGTGGTGATTGATCCTAAGGATACACCGCTAGAGCACAAGTCCATCATGACGGAGCGTGAGTACCGTGAACGTTTACGCGAGTACGGTGCAGGCTCATTTGTAGCCAAAATGGGAGCAGAAGCTATTCAAGACCTCTTGAAACAAGTGGACTTGGAAGCTGAGATTGCTGTCCTCAAAGAAGAATTGAAAACTGCTTCAGGTCAAAAACGGATCAAGGCTGTCCGTCGTTTGGATGTCTTGGATGCCTTCTACAAGTCTGGCAATAAGCCAGAATGGATGGTCCTCAATATCCTGCCGGTTATTCCGCCAGATTTGCGTCCAATGGTTCAGCTGGACGGTGGTCGTTTTGCGGCTTCTGACCTTAATGATCTCTATCGCCGTGTTATCAACCGGAACAACCGTTTGGCTCGCTTGCTGGAACTCAACGCCCCTGGTATTATCGTTCAAAACGAGAAGCGGATGCTTCAAAGAAGCGGTTGACGCTTTGATTGATAACGGTCGTCGTGGTCGTCCAATCACGGGACCAGGCAGCCGACCACTCAAGTCTCTGAGCCACATGCTCAAAGGGAAGCAAGGCCGCTTCCGTCAAAACTTGCTGGGTAAACGGGTTGACTTCTCAGGTCGTTCCGTTATTGCCGTTGGTCCTACATTGAAAATGTATCAATGTGGTGTGCCGCGTGAAATGGCGATTGAGCTCTTCAAGCCGTTTGTGATGCGGGAAATCGTTGCTCGCGATATCGTGCAGAACGTTAAAGCTGCCAAACGCTTGGTAGAGCGTGGAGATGAGCGTATCTGGGATATTCTGGAAGAAGTGATCAAGGAACACCCAGTGCTTCTCAACCGCGCACCGACCCTTCACCGTCTGGGAATTCAGGCCTTTGAGCCAGTTCTGATTGACGGTAAAGCTCTGCGTTTGCATCCACTGGTCTGTGAAGCCTACAATGCCGACTTTGACGGTGACCAAATGGCCATCCACGTACCATTGTCAGAGGAAGCCCAAGCTGAAGCTCGTATCCTCATGCTGGCTGCTGAACATATCTTGAATCCGAAAGATGGTAAACCAGTTGTAACACCTTCTCAGGATATGGTCTTGGGGAACTACTACCTGACCATGGAAGAAGCTGGCCGCGAAGGCGAAGGCATGATTTCAAGGATATGGATGAAGCGGTGATGGCTCTCCGTAATGGCTATGTTCACTTGCATACTCGTGTTGGTATCGCAACAGACAGTCTTAATAAGCCTTGGACAGAAGACCAGAAGCATAAGATTTTGATTACAACTGTTGGTAAAATCCTCTTTAACGCAATCATGCCAGAGGAATTGCCTTACTTGCAAGAGCCGACTAATGCTAACTTGACGGAAGGTGTGCCAGCTAAGTACTTCTTGGAGTCAGGACAAGACATCAAGGAAGTTATTGAGCAGCTTGAGATCAATGTTCCGTTTAAGAAGAAAAATCTTGGGAATATCATCGCGGAAATCTTCAAACGCTTCCGTACCACAGAAACATCTGCTCTTCTTGACCGCTTGAAGAACTTGGGTTATCACCATTCTACTTTGGCTGGTCTGACAGTGGGTATCGCTGATATCCCAGTTGTTGAAGACAAGGCTGAGATTATTGAAGAATCCCACAAGCGTGTTGAACAAATTACTAAACAATTCCGCCGCGGTATGATTACTGATGACGAACGCTACAATGCAGTTACTGCTGAGTGGCGGGCAGCTCGTGAGAAATTGGAAAAACGTCTGGTTGCCAACCAGAATCCGAAGAACCCTATCGTTATGATGATGGACTCTGGAGCCCGGGGTAACATCTCTAACTTCTCTCAGTTGGCTGGTATGCGTGGTTTGATGGCTGCGCCAAATGGACGTATCATGGAATTGCCAATCTTGTCTAACTTCCGTGAAGGTCTGTCTGTTCTGGAAATGTTCTTCTCAACCCACGGTGCTCGTAAGGGTATGACCGATACGGCCCTTAAGACAGCCGACTCGGGTTACCTGACTCGTCGTCTGGTTGACGTTGCCCAAGATGTGATTATCCGTGAAGATGACTGTGGTACAGACCGAGGCTTGCTCATCACTTCTATCACAGAAGGCAAGGAAATGATTGAGTCTCTGGAAGAGCGTCTCAATGGTCGTTACACTAAGAAACAGTTAAACATCCAGAAACTGGTGCTGTCATTATTGGTCCAAATGAATTGATCACAGAAGACAAGGCGCGTGAAATCGTTAATGCTGGTGTTGAAGAAGTGACAATCCGCTCCGTCTTTACATGTAACACCCGCCACGGTGTCTGCCGTCACTGTTACGGTATCAACTTGGCAACGGGTGATGCGGTTGAAGTCGGTGAAGCAGTCGGAACCATCGCTGCCCAGTCTATCGGGGAACCTGGTACACAGCTGACCATGCGGACCTTCCACACGGGTGGTGTTGCCTCTAATACCGATATCACGCAAGGTCTTCCTCGTGTCCAAGAAATCTTTGAAGCCCGCAATCCAAAAGGGGAAGCGGTCATCACTGAAGTCAAGGGTGAAGTTACTGCTATCGAAGAAGATGCATCTACTCGTACCAAGAAGGTCTTTGTTAAAGGCCAAACTGGCGAAGGTGAATATGTGGTACCATTTACAGCCCGCATGAAGGTAGAAGTGGGCGACCAAGTTTCTCGTGGTGCTGCCTTGACTGAAGGTTCTATCCAGCCTAAGCACTTGCTGGCTGTCCGCGATGTCTTGTCTGTTGAAACTTACCTGCTTGCTGAAGTACAGAAAGTTTACCGCAGCCAAGGGGTAGAAATCGGCGACAAACACATTGAGGTAATGGTTCGTCAAATGATTCGCAAGGTGCGCGTCATGGATCCAGGTGACACAGATCTCCTCATGGGTACTCTCATGGATATCACTGACTTTACAGATGCTAACCGTGATGTGGTTATCTCAGGCGGTGTACCTGCGACAGCTCGTCCAGTCCTCATGGGAATCACCAAGGCTTCCCTTGAGACAAACAGCTTCCTATCTGCAGCTTCCTTCCAGGAAACAACTCGTGTCCTGACAGATGCTGCGATCCGTGGTAAGAAAGACCATCTCCTTGGCCTTAAGGAAAATGTTATCATCGGTAAGATTATCCCAGCTGGTACTGGTATGGCCCGCTACCGCAATCTGGAGCCTCAGGCTGTCAATGAAGTTGAAATTATCGACGAAGTGACAGAACTGCCAGGTGGATTTGAAACTGAAGAAAATATTGTTCTTAAATAAAGAACTTTCCCTCCCGAAAATCGGGAGGGATTTTTTCTTGCAGCCGATAATTTCTTGCTCGCAACTAAATATTATCCTATAACATACTTAGAAAGTTGTTTTTAAGTTCTCCTTTATGGATAAACAACTATAGAAGAAATATTCAAGATTTCCTGTTTCAGTTTTTCTATGATGCGAGATGCCATATTTATTTTTAATCAGGGAGGTAGCTGGTTTTTTGTAGTATGATAGCGCTAGGTTATATTATTTTTAAAAATCCTAAAAATAGTAGGAGGAGAGGTTTGAAATTTAAAAAGAGGAGGTTGGTTTTTAATGGTGGTGGTCGGAGGTTATAGAGAACGATAGCTGGCATTTATCCAGCTAGCTCATTCATGAAGGGAGGATTTTGAAATATAAAGAATAGAAAACAATTAGATTACAAATAGAATAATATTTTATTACAATGAATAAAGATTAAAAAAATATAGGTAAAAACACAAAATTCTGCATAAAAACAGGGCTTTTAAGCCTATAAGTTCTTTCCTTTTTATTTATTTTTTTGAGAAAACCGAAAAATTTCAGTAATTTTTAAGTTACAGTTAAGTTAAGAAAATTAAAATAATCTTAAATAAGTTACCAACATGTAAATTACTATTAAGAAAGTATAAAATAATAGTTCATGCTTTGATTATTGAAACGCTTGATGGTAAAATAACTAAGGTTGCTTAAAGCAAACATTTTTTAGTAAAAAGTTAATATAACAATGTTGATTTTTGGTGAGGAAAAATGAAGAAAATTAAGGTAATGGTTGTTTTTGGAACTCGTCCAGAAGCAATTAAGATGGCTCCACTGGTTATTGAACTGAAGAAGCAGGCAGACTTGTTTGAGACAACAACAGTTATGACTGCTCAGCATCGTCAGATGCTGGATCAGGTACTTGAAACTTTTAAGATTAAGCCTGATTATGATTTGGATATTATGGGGAAGAATCAAACCCTGACAGATATTACTGTCAAGATCCTTCATAAGCTGGATGATATCTTAAAGGAAAACAAGCCAGATATTATGCTGGTGCACGGTGATACGACAACGACTTTTGCGGCTAGTCTTGCAGCGTTTTATAATCAAGTTCGTATCGGCCACGTAGAAGCTGGGTTGCGGACTTGGAATAAATACTCTCCTTTCCCAGAAGAAATGAATCGTCAGATGACCGACTCTTTGACCGACTTGTATTTTGCACCAACGGATCAGAGTAAGGCTAACTTGCTCAAGGAAAACCATCCAGCAGAAACAGTTTTTGTGACAGGAAATACAGCTATTGATGCACTCAAGCTTACCGTCCAGGCTGATTATCAACACGAAGTGCTTGACCGCATTAATCCAGCTCGCAAGATGATTTTGGTGACCATGCATCGCCGGGAAAATCAAGGTGAGCCGATGAGAAGGGTCTTTCGAACTCTACGGCAGATTGTAGATGCCCATGATGATGTGGAAATTGTTTATCCCGTTCACCTGAGCCCAGCGGTTCAGGAAGCGGCTAGAGAAATTCTGAGTGACAATGAGAAAATTCATCTGATTGAGCCTTTAGATGTGTTGGATTTCCATAATATCGCAGCTAAAAGCTACTTCATCATGTCAGACTCAGGCGGAGTACAAGAGGAAGCACCTTCCTTAGGTAAGCCTGTACTGGTACTTCGTGATACAACAGAGAGACCAGAAGGAGTTGAAGCCGGCACCTTGAAGCTGGTCGGTACAGAAACTCAAGCAGTAGCAGAGGCGATGGAAGCCTTGCTGACAGATGAGTCACTCTATCAGGAAATGGCCCAAGCTAGCAATCCATATGGTGACGGTAAGGCTTCTGAGCGGATTGCTCAAGCTATTGCCCACTATTTTAAGCAGACGGCTAGGCCGGAAGAATTTAAGACAGGAGTAAAAAATGTTTAGGAAAAAAGGACTAGAAAAATCATTAGCAGTCTTTGTACTGGCAATTGGACTAATTCTTTTCTACAGTTGGAATTTTGCAGCTAACATATTTTATATCGGAATCGCGCTGATTTTATTAGGTATTTTTAGTGTCTTTGTCCTATCTGATCTCTTGGTGACATGGGCTATGATTCTGGGTGTGGTTATCGCAACTCTGATCTTGCTCTTTGATGTAACCTACCTACCGGACAATCAAGTTCTCTTCTTGCTTTATGTCTTCCCTGTCAGTGCTTGGCTGACCAGCCGAGTGAATTTCTATCTCCATCAGCGCTTGGGATTAGTGCAGGATGACAGTGAAGATGCTGCTGAGGCCTATGAAGAAATGGTTCAGAAAGTAAATCAGAAACAAGCTCCAGCCTTTCAGGCCTTGTTGGTCCATTGGGCGCACAATCATCATTTTTATCAAATTCACTCTCGGGAGTACAAGCGGATGCTCAAGAGAATTTTACGACTGCTTAACTGGGACTTCCAGAATGTAGAAACAGTTTACTATGTATCCAATGGTAACTTTCTCGTTCTGGTAGAAGATCTGGATCAGGAAGTCAAGGAATATTTCCAAGAGAAAGTGCGTGAAGATTTAACGATGATGCACTTTGAGAATAAGAAAACTGACCAAAAAATTCAGTTTCAGTCCGGCAGTTTAAAATTGAACGCTCAAAATATTGACAAATTCCATAATTTTGATGACGCTTTGAGCAATCTGGAGCGTCAGCTTGAAACCGACATTATCGTAGAATACTAGGAGGTAAACACATGTCTTTAACAGAAGTATTTTTTATCATCTCTATGGTGCTAAGTATCTTTTTTGCTATTAGCTTTTTGGTCCTCTTCATTTATTATCTGGTTATTTACAATCGGGTCAATAAAAATTTTAGGGCGGTGACTCGTCATGATTAGTCAACTTATTATGATTGTCACTCTGTTCTCCATCTGGATGTCTCTGGCTTGGGCTTTGGTTATTCTATGCTCTTCCGTGCATTTCTGGATGAAACGCAGTGACTTCAACGTGGATACCAGCCCATTGGAACATTATCCTATGGTTACTGTCGTTGTCCCAGCTCACAATGAAGATGTGGTTATCGCTCAGACAACTAAGGCCATTCTGGACTTGGACTATCCTCATGACCGAGTGGAAGTTCTGCTCTTTGCGGACAACTGCTCGGATGACACTTATCAAGAAATGCTGAAAGTTCAGGCTATGCCTGAGTACGCTGGACGCAATATTACAATTACAGACCGTACTGGTACGGGAGGTAAGGCAGGGGTGCTGAATGACGCCCTGAAGATGGCCAAGGGTGAATATATCTGTGTCTATGATGCGGATGCTATGCCAGAAAAGAATGCTCTTTACTTCCTAGTCAAGAAAGTTTTGGAAGATCCAGAACGCCACGTTGCTTCTTTCGGACGCAACAAGACTCGCAATGCCAACCAGAACTTCCTGACACGTTGTATCAACCAAGAAATCGTTGTAACTCAGCGTGTTTACCACGTAGGTATGTGGCATCTCTTCAAGATTGGACGGATTCCAGGTACAAACTTCTTGATTAACACTGAGTTTGTTAAGAGTATTGGTGGTTGGAAAAATGGTGCCTTGACAGAGGATACGGAAATTTCCTTTAAGATTATGCAGAGCGGCAAGCTGATTGCTTTGGCTTATAACTCAGAGGCCTTCCAACAAGAGCCAGAAACTCTCAAGTCCTACTACATGCAGCGTAAGCGCTGGGCTAAGGGGAATTACGAGGTGGTTCTTGCCAACTTCAAGCATCTCTTTAGCGGCGGTAATTGGCGCGTGAAACTGGAAGTGTTCAATTATTCTTGTATCTTCTTCTGGTTCAATTTGGCGATTGTCTTATCTGACTTGGTTTTCTTTGCCAATGTAGCGGCGATGATTACCCAGCTCTTTATACCGGATGTGCGGATTCCTTTCGCTTTTGATGCTCAGAATATCTATATCGTCCAGCTGATGCTCTTTAACTGGCTTCTGATGATTTTGCTTTATCTTTTGCAGATCAATATCGCCCTGGCTTCTCAGTTCGGACAGGCGACCACCAAACAGATTTGGCTGGCTCTTGTGTCCTATTTGACTTACTCTCAGCTCTTTATCGTTGTTTCTTTAGATGCAGTAGGATCTGTTATCTTGGACAAGATTTGAAGCGGAAAGAAACCAAGTGGGTTAAAACAAAACGATTTGCAGGTTAGGAGAAAGTGTGAAAAGAACAAGATTAAGATTTATTTGGTTTGTGACAATTCTGGCTGTCTTGGCTGGTATCCTGTTGTACACCCGCATGGGCAGTACTCCTAATATCAAAAAGAAGATATACAGCCAATGGTCTAAAGAATATGTCGTAACCAAGGACAAATTGTCTTATATCAGGACGACAAACAGTAAAACTGAAGATGTTGTGCTGTCTGAGGCACAGGGTTATGGCATGGTGATTGCTGTGGATGCAGCTAAGCAAGGCGATGCCAGTTCGGCTGATTTTGAAAAGCTCTACCAATATTATCTAGCTCATCGTCTGAAAGATACCCAGCTCATGTCTTGGAAACAGACGATTAAGGACGGAAAGAGCAATCATGAAGACGAAAACAATGCTACAGATGGCGATCTCTACATTGCCTATGCTTTGATTCAGGCGGCTAAGCAGTGGCCAGACAAGGCTAAAGAATACCAAGCCCAGGCTCAGGCTATTCTGAAAGATGTCTTGGCATATAACTATAATGAAAGCAACGGCGTTTTGACGGTTGGGAACTGGGCGAATGCAGAATCGAAATTTTATAATCTCATGCGGACTTCTGATACATTGCCGCAGCAGTTCCAAGCTTTCTATGAGTTGACAAAGGATAAGCAGTGGCTGACAATCCGGGATAACATGCTCAGCAAACTTGAAGCAATCAGCGCTGATAACAAGACTGGTTTGATACCAGACTTTATCTGGGTTGAAGGCGACAAAGTTCGGGCAGCTGATGCTGATACGGTTGAGTCTGCAAATGATGGTTATTATTCTTATAATGCCTGCCGACTTCCTTACAACTTGGCTCAAAGCAAGGATGAAAAAAAGTCAAAAAATGCTGAAGAAGATGTTAAACTTCTTCCTCAGTCAAGAAAAGATCTATGCGGGCTACACTCTGAAAGGGAAGGCTCTCAATAGTAATCAGGCTGGCAGCTTTACTGCTCCAGTATTCTATGCGGCGAATAACAATATGGAATTCCGCAAATTGGTGCAGCAGAATAAATATCTCTTCATGCAAGGTTTGCCGTCAGATAATTACTATGACGCAGCTGTGACAACGATGATTGCTTTAGAAACTTTATAATGCAGAAACAAGCAAGATGAAAATTTTGCTTAAGATCATGCAGACATAGGGTGGGACAAAATAATGTTTGTCTCATCCTTTTTTGAATAAAAAGCTTGAGATTTATTTCGCAGACCGTTAAAATAGAAAGAATTTATAAGAACGCAACAATGGGAAATATATCCTATGAAAGCCTATACTTATGCTAAATCAGGACTTACCCAGTTTCTAGATGTTGAGAAACCTGTCGTATGTGTAAATGGTCCGACACTATTTGTTCGCATGGTTAAGAACACTATCCATGATGTTAATCTTCATATTATGAAGAGTAATCTGCTTGCCTCCGTTCCAATAAAATTCTTGTTTTCTGATTTTGAGCAAAATAGTTTTGTTCGTCAAAGAATTCATATATAATATACGGTACAAAGAGAGGACGAGTATGTATTGTGTAATTGAGATGTACGGGGACTATGAACCGTGGTGGTTCCTAGATGGCTGGGAAGATGATATCGTTGCAAAGAAGCAGTTTGATGATTATTATGAAGCCCTTAAGTATTATAAAAGCCGCTGGCTGCAAATGGAAGAGCAGTCACCTTTGTATAAGAGCCGCAGTGATTTGATGACAATTTTTTGGGATCCGGAGGATCAGCGCTGGTGCGAGGAGTGCGATGAGAATGTTCAGCAGTATCATTCGCTGTTTTTGCTGGAGAATGAGTGCAAGATTCCTAAGAGCAAGTATCGGCCAGGCTATACTAAGCAGAACGGCCTTGAAAAGCACCGAGCTTGCTCAGTCAAACTAAAATCCGCTAAGCCTCTTTAAATCGAAAGAATATATTTTGCAAATTTGATAATAGAGCAGCAGAAGAGACCTAACTTGTTAGAAGTTAAGTTTCTTCCGCTGTTTTTTCTTTTTCTGGATTTTTTGCGAATAGTAAGGTGAGGAGGATGTATGGTTCAAGAAATTGCAAAAGAAATGATCAGGCAGGCTCGGCAAGAGGGGGCGCAGGATATTTACCTCATTCCTAAGACTACTTGCTATGAGCTTTATATGAGAATCGGTGATGAACGTCGCTTTATAAAAACTTATGATTTCGAGCTTCTGTCAGCTGTTATCAGCCATTTTAAGTTTGTCGCAGGTATGAATGTTGGAGAGAAGCGCCGCAGTCAGCTTGGGTCTTGCGATTATGACTGCGAGGAAGCCAAGGTTTCAATCCGGCTGTCGACAGTTGGGGATTACCGTGGTTTTGAAAGTCTGGTCATCCGACTCCTGCATGATGAAGACAGGGAGCTACGCTTCTGGTTTGAGCAATTGCCGGAGCTGCGAAAGAAAATTCAGGCTCGCGGCCTCTATCTATTCTCAGGACCAGTCGGCAGTGGCAAGACGACCTTAATGTACCATTTGGCTCAGCTCAAATTTTCTGGTCAGCAGGTTATGTCGATTGAAGATCCGGTTGAGATTAAGCAAGAGGCTATGCTGCAGCTGCAGCTGAACGAAACCATTGGCATGACTTATGACAGTCTAATTAAGCTGTCTCTGCGACATCGGCCGGATCTTTTGATTATCGGGGAAATCCGTGATCGAGAGACAGCTAGAGCAGTGGTTCGGGCAAGTTTGACCGGAGCTACGGTCTTTTCAACAATTCATGCCAAGAGTGTTCGCGGTGTCTATGAGCGGCTTTTGGAATTGGGCGTTAGCGAGGATGAGCTAAGAATGGTGCTGCAAGGTGTTTGTTACCAGCGTTTAATTGGGGGAGGAGGTGTCGTTGATTTTGTCAGTCAAAACTATCAAGAGCACGAAGCCGCAGTCTGGAATCAGCAGATTGATCAGCTTTTTGCAGAAGGACATATCAGTGCTGAGCAAAGGCAGACCGAAAAAATTGTCTACGCCTAAGCAGAAAAAGATTATTGAGCTCTTTCATAATCTCTTTAGCAGCGGTTTTCACTTAGCAGAGATTGTAGACTTTCTGAGGCGAAGTGCCTTGCTGGAGGAAGTGTATGTCGCAGAAATGCAGGCAGGCTTGTCAGCTGGTCAATCCTTTTCAGAGATTGTCAGTCGACTGGGATTTTCCGACAGCGTTGTAACCCAGCTGTCCTTATCTGAGCTACATGGCAATCTGACACTTAGTCTGGGCAAGATTGAGACCTATCTGGAAAATCTGTCCAAGGTTAAGAAAAATTGATAGAGGTAGAACCTCATCCTCTCATGCTGCTGGGTTTTTTGGTTCTTATCATGCTGGGATTGCGCAACTATCTTCTGCCTCAATTAGACAGCCAGAATCTAGCTACTCAGCTGATTAATCACCCTGCCCTCAGATTTTTGTGGAGCAGCCTTGCTTGGGCCGCCTTGGTTTCAGTGGCTGTCTTTTACTATCGAAAGTCTTCCAAGATTCGTTTTTTCAGCAAACTAGCAGCTCTGCCCTTTTTTGGACATTTGGTACAGGCTTACTTGACCGCTTATTATGCTCGTGAATGGGGAAATATGATTGGTCAGGGCCTGGAACTGAGTCAGATTTTTGCGATTATGCAGGAGCAGCCCTCCCAGCTCTTTCAGGAAATCGGAGAAGATATGGCGGCAGCTTTGCAGGGCGGTCAGGGCTATGCAGAAAAGGTGGCAAGCTACCCTTTCTTTAAGAAAGAATTGTCCCTGATGATCGAGTATGGTGAGGTCAAGTCCAAGCTGGGGAGTGAACTGGAAGTCTATGCTGAAAAGACATGGGAGGAATTTTTCCTACGTATCAACCGAGCCATGAATTTCATTCAGCCCCTAGTATTTATTTTTGTTGCCTTAGTGATTGTTTTACTTTATGCGGCAATGCTCTTGCCCATTTATCAGAATATGGAGGTTCATTTGTAATGAAAAAACTTAATACCTTAAAAGTTCAAGCATTTACCCTTGTGGAAATGCTGATTGTCTTGCTGGTTATCAGCGTTCTCTTGCTGCTCTTTGTGCCTAATCTGACCAAGCAAAAAGATGCTGTTTCAGATACAGGAACTGCAGCGGTGGTCAAGGTAGTAGAAAGCCAGGCAGAGCTGTATGAACTGAAGAATACCAATGAAAAGGCTAGCCTGAGCAAGCTAGTCAGCGCAGGAAATATCAGCCAGAAACAGGCAGATTCTTATAAGGCTTACTATGGAAAACACAGTGGCGAAACTCAAGCGGTTGCCAATTAAGGCTTTTACGCTGCTGGAAAGTCTCCTCGTTCTTTTTGTTGTGAGTTTTCTCTTACTGGGCTTGTCTGGCTCGGTCAGGGCTGGTTTCAATCAGGTTCAAGAGCAACTCTTCTTTTTAGAGTTTGAGAGGCTCTACCAGGAGACGCAGAGGTTGAGCTTAGCCGGTCATGAGAAGCTTTCTCTCAAGATTTCAGGACGGCAGATTTCCCAATGGCTATCAAGAGCTGGACTTTCCACAAACTTTGCAGGAACATGAGCAGCAGGTCATTCAGTTTGATCGATCCGGTGGGAATTCATCACTCAGCAAAATTACTTTTCAGACGGAGGACAGGACAGTTGTTTACCAGCTTTATATGGGCAACGGAAAGTTTAAAAAGACGACATCTTCAGGCTAGCATTCTGCTGGAAGCTCTGGTGGCCATGGCAGTTTTTGCGGCTATTGCCAGTCTGCTTTTGGGACAGATTAGCCGGTCTCGTAAGGAGCAGCAGATCCTTCTGCAGCAGGAAGAGGTGCTTCGGGTAGCTCGTATGGCCCTGCAAACAGGACAAGAAGAGCTTCATATCAATGGAATTGCAGTGCGTCAGCTTAAGACAGATAAGCAGCTGCTGGTCTATCACGAAGGGGAGGTAGTTATTCGTGTCCAAAAACCTTAAAGTCAAGGCCTTTACTCTCTTGGAGGCTTTAGTAGCCTTGCTGGTTCTCAGTGGCGGTGTGTTAGTCTTTCAGGCCATGACCCAGCTCTTATCTTCAGAACTGCATCAGCAGGAAAACAATCAGCAGCAAGAGTGGCTTTTGTTTACCGACCAACTGGAGACGGAGCTTTCGCGAAGTCAATTTGACAAGGTTGAAGACAACAAAATCTACATCAGACAAGATGGCAGGGGACCTGGCCTTGGGTAAATCTAAGGGCGATGATTTCCGTAAAACAGATAAGAGTGGTCGCGGCTACCAGCCGATGATTTATGGTTTGGAAGCAGCTGATGTGCGTCAGGACGGTAAGCTTGTCCATCTTCATTTTCGCTTTGAAAAAGGCTTAGAGAGGGAGTTCGTCTATCGTGTGGAAGAAGAAAGTTAAGGCGGGTATTTTACTGTATGCGCTATTGATGGCTGCTGTCTTTAGCCTGCTCCTGCAGTTTTATCTCAACCGTCAAGTCAGCAGTCAGCGTTTGCAGCTTTTCAACAGGGAAAGGACGGAAGCCTATGCAATGGCAGTTCTGACAAAAGCTACAGCCAAGGATGATAGCGGTGAGATGGAGTTTGAGCAAGGCAAGGCGGCCTACCGTAAGGAAGGGAAGGAACTGGAAATCAGCAGTCGGCTCAGCAGCGGTCATTCCTATTCTTTTACTTTTGTCATTTCTAAGAAGGATGAGGATAAAGCTAAGGAAGACAAGAAAGCAACTGACAAAAAGGAGAGAGCGGTTTCGGACAAAGCTGGTAAGTCGGACTAATATAACTGTAAAATCTTTGTAATTTTATATATCTTGGAAAGGGGCCTTATTTTTGGTATGATAGGATGAACGGAGGATTCCATGAATTTTGAAAAGATAGAACAAGCTTATACTCTGATTCTCGAAAACGTCCAGAATATCCAAAACACTCTGGCGACCAATTTTTACGATGCTCTGATTGAGCAGAACGGCATTTACCTAGATGGAGATACGGACTTACAAGAAGTTCTGGCCAACGATGAAAAAATCCGCGCTCTGCATTTGAACAAGGAAGAGTGGCGGAGAGCCTATCAGTTTATCCTGATGAAGGCGGCCCAGACGGAGCCCATGCAGGTCAATCATCAATTCACACCTGACACAATTGGTTTTCTGATTACTTTCTTATTGGACCAGCTAGCTCACGGAGAGGAAGCTGATGTATTAGAAATCGGCAGTGGGACTGGAAATTTGGCTGAGACTATTCTTAATCATACTCAAAAGAAGATAGACTATCTGGGTCTAGAACTAGATGATTTATTAATCGACCTTTCTGCCAGCATTGCAGAGGTTATGAACTCTAAGGCTCACTTTGCTCAGGGGGATGCAGTTCGGCCTCAGGTTCTGAAAGAGAGTGATATCATTATCAGTGATTTACCGGTCGGTTATTATCCAGACGACAGTATTGCCTCTCGCTATGAAGTGGCTAGTCCGGATGAGCACACTTATGCCCACCATCTTCTAATGGAGCAGTCACTCAAATATCTGAAACCGGGAGGTTATGCCATATTTCTGGCACCCAATGACCTCTTGACCAGCGCTCAAGCTCCTCTGCTGAAAAAATGGCTCCTAGCCAAGGCTCAGTTTATCGCGATGATAACCTTGCCAGAGTCTATTTTCTCAAGCAGCAAGCATGCCAAAACTCTTTTTGTCTTGAGGAAGCAAGAAGCTAATAACATTCAGCCTTTTATCTACCCTCTGCGGGATTTGCAGGATCATGATGAGATGTTTAAATTCCGTCAAAGTTTTCAAAACTGGTACAAAGATAGTGAAATTCAAACAAAATTTTGATATAATGATTTTGAAAACGCTTAAAGAGGTGAAGAAATGTCGAAAACAATTTCTATTAATGCAGGAAGCTCAAGCTTAAAATGGCAACTTTATCAGATGCCAGAAGAAAAGGTCTTGGCTAAGGGTTTGCTGGAACGGATTGGTCTCAAGGATTCTATTTCAACAGTGAAGTTTGACGGCCGGTCAGAGAAGCAGGTTCTTGATATTGCAGATCACACGCAGGCCGTAAAAATTTGCTGGATGATTTGAAACGCTTTAATATCATTGAATCTTATGATGAAATTACCGGTGTGGGCCATCGTGTTGTGGCTGGCGGTGAACACTTTAAGGATTCAGCCCTCGTTGATGAAGAAGTGATTCAAAAGGTAGAGGAGTTGTCTCTTCTAGCTCCATTGCATAATCCAGCCAATGCTGCAGGCATCCGTGCTTTTAGAGAAATTCTGCCAGACATCACTAGCGTGGTAGTCTTTGACACCTCTTTCCATACAACTATGCCGGAAAAAGCTTATCGCTATCCGATTCCGACTAAATATTACACTGAAAACAAGGTCCGCAAGTACGGAGCTCACGGTACCAGCCATGAGTATGTAGCCAAGGAAGCTGCTAAAATTTTGGGACGTCCAATTGAAGAACTCAAACTTATTACTTGCCATATCGGTAACGGAGCTTCTATCACAGCAGTTGACAAGGGCGTTTCTGTAGATACCTCTATGGGGTTCACACCACTTGGCGGTGTCATGATGGGAACGCGTACAGGGGATATCGACCCAGCCATCATTCCTTACCTGATGCAATACACAGATGACTTTAATACTCCGGAAGATATTAGCCGCGTTTTGAATCGTGAATCTGGCTTGCTTGGAGTTTCTGAGAAGTCAAGTGATATGCGTGATATTCATGAAGCAATGCGGGCAGGTGATGCCAAGGCTCAATTAGCTAATGACATTTTTGTGGACCGGATTCAAAAATACATTGGTCAGTATCTTGCTGTCTTGAATGGAGCTGATGCTATCATCTTTACCGCAGGAATTGGTGAAAATTCTGTGACCATTCGTGAACTGGTTATTAATGGTATTTCTTGGTTTGGCTGTAACGTAGACCCAGAAAAAAATGTTCGTGGTGCAGAAGGCGTGATTTCCAATCCTGATGCCAAGGTCAAAGTCTTGGTTATCCCGACTGACGAAGAGTTGGTCATTGCCCGTGATGTTGAACGTTTCAAAAATCAATAAAACAAAAAATCCAAAAGCTCAGTTTGACTGGGCTTTTTATATGCTTTAAGAAAGGATTTTCTTGGTTGCTGGCCTTGAAAACATTGAGCGATTCGTTCTCATAGTCACTATCAGTATTGGCTCTCAATACGTGATATATAAAATGCTTGCAGTTAAGAATTGTCTATACAAAATAAGAAAATTGAGCTATACTAGGAAGGAAAAGGAGGAAGATATGAAAGCAATTCTAAAAAAATTAGAGTACATTCTACTGACTTTGTTTGTCTTATTTCTCAGCCAGATACCATTTATATTTATCCGACAGATGACTGCTACTAAAAAGAATTTTTCAGCTGGACAGACTATCTTTGTGCTGGTTGTATATCTTTTGATTGTCTTTTTTGTTCTGAGAATGGCTAAGCAAGAAGAACTGCTGAGCCTTGACTTTAGCTTTTTTAAATGGTCTTCGTTTGGCTGGTTAGCTGTTTCTAATGTTGTCATGATTGGCGTCAACATGTTAGGAGCAATTATCATGCTGCTGGAAGGTCAGGCTATTTCCACTGCCAATCAGGATGCCTTGAATGCATTATTTCAGCATGTACCCAAGATTTTATTAGTAGTAGGAGCTGTGATTCAGGCTCCTATCTTGGAGGAAGTAGTCTTTCGCGGCTTAATTCCTCAGAAGATTTTTACCAAGCATTATGTTTGGGGCTTGGTTGTAGGAGTCATTCTTTTCGGTCTTTTTCATGGTCCGACCAATATCGGCAGTTTTGTTATATATGCAGGTATGGGTGCTGTTTTAGCCGCGGTTGCTTACATATTTAAGCGTTTGGAAATGTCTATTTTGGCACACATGCTGAGAAATGGAGTTGCAGTACTCATTATGATATTGACAGGTTTGGTGAACAAGTAAGAAAGCAGAGAATATCTGCTTTTTTTGTCATTTGAGGCACAAATTAGGACATTTGAGGGGATTTCTACCAGCTTGCTCTTACTTCTTCTATAATGATAAGAGAAGAATGGAGAGAATATGCTGAAATTAGAAAAAATCATTCAATTGTTACTACTGGCTATGTTGACTCAGACGGGACTGCTGCTCATGATCCATCCAATGCCTCATCGCTTGGTCTTTAGTCATGCTAATCTGCTTTTTATGGTGGGCTTGCTGGGATTGCTTTTTTGTTGCGCCTTTTATTTTTCCAGAGAACTTCAGGAAATCAAAGGTTCTCTGTGTCAGTCAAGCAACTATCGATACTTACTTTTCTTGTATTTTTTGATGATTTTGGTCAATGCTGCGGGGGTCCTTCTGCTGTGTGGCAAGGAGGCGCAGTCAGGACAGGCAGTGGAGCAGATGCTGACGGAGAGTTTTCTGTCTTCTTCTCTTTTACTTCTGGGGATTGACATCGCTGTTTTATCCCCTGCAGCACCGAAATTTGTTGATAAGGCCTCCTCTCTTCGCTATCGGAAGAGCTGGGGGATTGCACTAGGTTTGCTCTGCTTTTCCCTTGCGAACAATCCTCAGGAAACTATGTGTTTTCTGTCCTATCTGCTTTTGGGACTGGTCTTTGCCCATCTCCTCAGACCTTATTTTCAGCGTTTGGAGCTGTCTATGCTGGCCCATATTCTCAGAAATATGATTATTCTCAGCCTTTTACCCTTTAGCTTTTAGAAAGTGTTTTGTCAAATAGAAGAATTATGGTAAAATGGTAAATGAAACAAGGGGCTAGATAAGGTCTTCTTGTGAAGTCGAGTGCAGTTCATAGGACTGGATGCTGCATCTGCTGAGAGCTTTGCGGTACACTAGATGAGTGTGCCTTTTTTGTTGAAGAGCAGGGAAGTCGATAGAAATGAGATGAAAATCAATGGTGAATCTAAAAGCAATTGCTCCAAATGGCCGAACGGGCCTCTGTGGCATTATCAATGCGACGCCGGATTCCTTTTCAGATGGTGGGCGCTACAATACGGTTGAGACGGCATTGGCTCAGGCTAGAAAGCTGATTTCTGAGGGAGCTCACATGCTGGATATTGGTGGTGAGTCTACTCGGCCAGGCAGTCATTTTGTGGCTATTCAAGAAGAGATAGAGCGGGTCGTGCCAGTCATTGAAGCTATTCGTCAGGAAAGTGATATTCTGATTTCTGTGGACACTTGGAAGTCTGAAGTGGCTGCAGCGGCTTTGTCTGCGGGTGCAGATATCATTAACGATATTACCGGTCTTTTGGGTGATGAAAAGATGGCAGAGACTGCTGCGAAATATGGCGCGCCAGTCATTGTCATGTTTAATCCAGTGATGGCTCGTCCTCAACATGCCAGCTCAAAAATTTTCCCAGAATTTGGCTTTGGTTCAGCCTTCACAAAGGAAGAGTTATCTCTTTTTGCAGAGCTGCCGATTGCAGAACTAATGTGGAAGTGTTTTGAGAAATCTTTGAAGGTGGCTGAAAATGCTGGCCTTTCGCGTGATAATATCATGCTGGATCCAGGGATTGGTTTCGGTTTGACCAAGCGGGAGAATCTTCTCATTTTGCAGGAGCTGGATAGTCTCCATCAGGCTGGTTTCCCTATTTTTCTTGGGGTTTCTCGTAAGCGGTTTCTCGTTAGTATCTTAGAAGAAAATGGCTTTGAGGTCAATCCTAATACTCAGGAAGGCTTTGAAAACCGAGATACAGCTTCAGCCCATCTGACTAGCCTTGCGGCCAGCAGAGGTGTTGAAGTTGTCAGAGTACACGAAGTGGCTAAGCACCGGATGGCTGCTGCCGTTGGCGATGCGATTCGTCTAGCACAGCAGACAGAAGATCTCAATCTAGGTCAGTACAAGTAAGATGAAAAAAACAAGAATTACCTGATTTAAGTTGGCTGGAAGCTTATCGGACGGCCAGCCCCAATTTTGGCTTGGAGCGGATGGAGCGTTTGCTGGAGCTGCGGGGGAATCCGCATTTGCGGCTGCCAGTCATTCATATTGCAGGGACTAATGGCAAGGGCTCAACCATTGCCCATCTTCGCCAACTATTGGAGGTGCGAGACCTGCGTGTTGGTACCTTCACCTCTCCTTATCTAGTCAGCTACAATGAGCAGATTGCCATTAATGGAAATGCGATTTCCGACCAAGACCTTCAGCGATTGCTTTCTCTTTACCAAGACCTCTTGGCCCAGCATGCGACAGACTCTAGCTTGCAGGGTGTGACTGAGTTTGAGATTGTAACTGCTCTGGCTTATGATTATTTTGTCCAGCAGCAGGTGGATGTGGCTATTATCGAGGTCGGCATGGGTGGGCTTTTGGACAGTACCAATGTCTGCCAGCCCTTGCTGACTGCAATCACAACAGTCGGTCTGGATCATGTGGCCTTGCTAGGTGACAGTCTAGAGGCTATTGCCCAGCAGAAAGCTGGCATTATCAAGCATGGAGTTCCCATTGTGACCGGTAGGTTGGAGCCAGAGGCTCTGGCAGTAGTCGAGCAAAAGGCTGCCGAAAAAGATGCTCCGCTCTTTTCTTGGTCTCAAGCTTATCAAGTGGAACCTCAAGAGTCAGAGGAGGGGGAGTGCTTTTCCTTTTCGAATGCCTATCGGGTCAAAGACTCGTATCAAACAGCTCTGATGGGACTGCATCAGGCAGATAATGCTGGACTAGCTCTGCACTTGTGCGACCTATGCTGTCAGCTACAGTCGCTGCCCTTATTGACAAAAGCAGAGGTTGAGAGGGCTTTGCTTGCTGCTGTATGGCCTGGTCGTTTGGAAAGGATATCGGGTCAGCCGCTTATCCTTCTGGATGGAGCCCATAATCCCCATGCCCTGCGGTCGCTAGCAGCAACACTGGACCAGCATTATCCGACTTATAAGAAGCACATTTTATTTGCTTGTATCCAAACCAAGGCCTTGGATGATATGGTGGAGCTGCTGCAAAAGATTCCCAAAGCAGCTATAAGCTGACAGCCTTTGCTGATCCGCGGAGTTTTTCTAAAGAGAGCATGCAATCCTTGGCTGAGCAGCAAGGGCTGTCTTACAAAGAATGGCCGGATTATTTAGCAGATTATTTAGCAGTAGAGCATGAGTCAGATGAGCTTTTGCTGATTACGGGTTCTCTTTATTTTCTAGCTCAGGTTAGAAAATCAATCCTTGAGAATCGCAAGTTAGACTTTGCTGAGCGTCCTTCTCAGTCAAGTCAGTTATCAAAAAATAAAAATGAACATAGGAGCGTATATGGACACGAAGAAAATTGAAGCAGCTGTTGCCCAGATTATTGAGGCGGTTGGAGAAGACGGAAGCCGCGAAGGTTTGCAGGAGACGCCACAGCGCATTGCTAAAATGTACCAGGAAATCTTTGCTGGCCTGGGTGAGACTGCTGAGGAGCATCTGGCCAAGTCTTTTGAAATCATTGACAATAATATGGTAGTGGAGAAGGATATTTTCTTTCATTCCATGTGTGAGCATCACTTCCTGCCATTTTACGGGAAGGTTCATATCGCCTATGTGCCTAATGGTCGGGTAGCAGGCCTGTCCAAGCTGGCCCGAACAGTAGAGGTCTATGCCAAGAAACCGCAGATTCAAGAGCGATTGACCGTAGAGATTGCTGAGGCCTTGATGGACTATCTGGGTGCTCAGGCCCTGGTCTGGGTGGAAGCTGAGCATATGTGTATGAATATGCGAGGAGTCAGAAAGCCTGGCACTGCAACGGTTACTACAGCAGCGCGTGGCGTTTTAGCGACGGATAAGGATCTGAAAAATGAAGCTTACAAGCTGATGGGACATTGATCTTATCAGTGGTGGAGCATGTTAGGAAAGGTTAGATAGTTTTATCAAGGATAAAATACAGAAACTGGAATCAGAAAGGATAAGAGAATGGATCAGCTGCGCATTAAGGATTTGGAAGTGTATGCTTATCACGGTCTGTTTGGAGCGGAGAAGGAGTTAGGCCAGCGTTTTGTGCTGGATCTTATTTTGGACTATGATATGACTCGGGCTGCTAAAACAGGCGACCTGACATCTTCTATCCACTATGGAGAATTGGCTCAGGATTTGACCCACTGGTGTCAGGAAAGCAAGGAAGACTTGATTGAAACGCTGGCTTACAAGCTGATTGATCGGATTTTTCTGACTCATCCTTTGGTGCAGAAGGTCAGCTTGGAGGTCAAGAAGCCTTGGGCACCCGTGCCGCTGCCTTTAGAGACCTGCTCAGTCAAGCTGGTGCGTCAAAAGCGGAAAGCCTTTATCGCTCTGGGGAGCAATCAAGGCAGCCCAACTGCCAATCTGGATGCGGCTCTGGAAAAAATGGCAGAGCAAAATATAAGAGTTTTGCAGGCATCAAGCCGCATTGAGACAGAGCCTTGGGGTGGCGTTGAGCAGGATCCGTTTCTCAATCAAGTTGTTGAAGTTGAGACTTGGCTCAATCCTGAGGAGTTAATGCAGACGCTCTTGGCTATCGAATCGGATCTAGGGCGCGTGCGGGAAATCAAATGGGGACCTCGTGTGATTGATTTGGATATTCTTTACATAGGACAAGAAGAGTTATACAGTCCAAACTTGATTGTTCCTCATCCTTATGTGGCTGAGCGAGCTTTTGTCTTGCAATCTCTGGTGGAAATCGCCCCACACTTTGTCGACCCCGTGCAGAAAAAAAGCATCCGCCAGCTCTGGGATGCGGTTGAAAAATGAGAAAAGAAACTTGTCGCAAGGCAAGTTTTTTATTGTCTGAACTTTCTCTGAACTTGTCCCTGTATACTAAAGAAAAATCAAAAGGAGTTCAGTATGGAACATATAGTGAAAATAGAAGGAGTCTGCAAAAAGCATGGCAGCAAGCAGATTTTAGAAGATATTTCTTTTACAGCTAGAAGCGGGCGGATTACAGCTTTTCTAGGCCCAAATGGCGCAGGGAAAAGTTCGACCTTGAGGATTCTCTTGGGGTTAGATCGAGCGACAGCAGGGACGGCGACTTTTGATGGGCAAACCTATCAGTCAATGACCTATCCGCTCAAAACGGTAGGTGCAGCCTTTGATGGCATTGGCGGTCTGCCAAATCGAAAGGTCTATGACCACTTGAGAATTATTGCGGCGAGTAATGCTATTCCCAAGTCTCGGATCGATGAAGTTTTGGAGATGACTGGAATCGCTCATAAGAGGAAGGACCTCTTGTCAAGCCTGTCTCTAGGGGAAGGTCAACGCTTGGGGTTGGCAGCGGCTTTGCTGGGTGACCCTCAGTTTCTTATATTAGATGAGCCGACTAATGGACTGGATCCAAGCGGGATTAAGTGGTTTAGAAAGTTCATCCGTCAGCAAGCTGATTTAGGGAAAACGGTACTTCTATCTTCTCATATCCTATCAGAGGTGCAAATGGTGACAGATGATGTAGTCTTGATTCATCATGGGCGAATTATTGAGCAGGGACGATTGGAAGAGGTGCTGCAAGATTCAGACAGTCTAGAAGATCTCTTCTTTGATTTGACAGAGGAGGTTTAAGATGAAAGAAACGATGTCCTTACTGCATTCAGAATGGTTGAAAATTTGCTCAACCAAGGCTTTCAAAGTGAGTATGGCCTTCATGCTGCTATTGGTGCCTGCCGTATCTTGGCTGGAGGGTCGGCAGTATTTATCTGTCGGCTTGGATGCCACACCTGAGACGGTTCCCGGTCTGGCAGAAGCCATTGACCCGCTGGAATATCTAGGCCTCAATGGGGCTTCTATGGCAGGCATGGTTTTGGTTATCTTAGCTGGAATTTTGGGAGCTATGGAATTTCAGTCTCATAGCTTGAGAACCAGTCTCTTGACCTGTAATAACCGCCTGAAGTTGCTTGTGGGGAAACTCATGACCTTTGCTTGCTTTTCTCTTGCCAGTAGCTTTTTATCAATCTACTTCAGTTATATGGTCATGCATCTGGCTTTAGGAAAGGAAGGGCTTAATCCAATTCTGCTCAATCAGACAGCTTGGAGTTTGATTTGTGGAAAACCTTATCTCTAACCCTCTTGGGAATCCTTTCGTTTTTGTTAGGTTTATTGGCTCGGACCATGCTAGTTCCTCTGCTTTTTCTCGTACCACAGATCTATAATCTGGGAAACTACCTGGCAGCTCACACGAGTTGGGGAGCTTATCTGCCACAGCCAGCAGGAGAGTTGTTTGCGGCAACGCCAACTTCCCAATATACCAACAATCCCTTGCAAGGACTGTTAATACTTGGTGCATGGTTACTAGTCATAGGCGGTATGACCTCTCTGCGCTTTTTGAAGACGGATTTAGGAGGGCGATACTGATGATAAAAGCTCTGCTTAGAAGTGAATGGATTAAGTTCCGTTCTTACTATCTCGCTCTTGGTGCCGCCTTGGTGGCTCTGGGAGTCGTTCCATTTTTTCTGATGAATCTTGACTACAGTCAGACAGCAGTTGGCCAGACGAAGGCTCTGAGCGAGGCTTTGCATGCCCTCTATCTGGCGCAGCCTGTCATCGTCATCTTTACTTCCCTCTATTTTGCTCAGGAGTTTGTCAAGTCTGGGATGCGAACGAATTTTCTAACCGTATCAAATAGAAGGGCTTGGTTGGCTGGGAAAATCCTTTTTCTGGCCATGCTGCTCTTGGTTCTCTATAGTGTCATTATAAGTAGCTGTTTCTTTGTTATGCTGGCTCGTTTTGACCTGGACTTTAGCTGGTCCTTACTGGGGAAATTCCTCTATTACAGCTCTTTTGGTCTTCTCAGCAATCTTTTTCTGGCTTTTTTAACTGCCGGCCTCGCTTTGCTCTTTCAATCTTGGGTTGTGCCGGTGTCAGTGCTCTTTCCTCTCTTGACTGGTCTCAGTCGTTTGTTGGCAACGTTCATCAAAGAAGCAAAATACCTGCCCGATCTGGCTACCCTAAATCTCTTTGAGTATGAAGGGGTTCAGCATTCAATAGATCTATCAGGGCTGGGAATACAGCTGTTATGGTTAGCTTTGGTTTGGAGCTCTGCTATATTCTTAACCTTGAAACGAGATGTTCGCTAGAGGTATGCTATAATGGAAATCATGAGACAGTATCGTATTTTGGTGGTTGATGATGACCAAAGCATTTTGAGGCTAGTGAAAAACGTCCTAGAGCTCGATGCTTATGATGTGACGACACTTGAGCGGATAGAAGAGCTAGATCTGACGCATTTTGTCGGATATGACTTGATTCTACTGGATGTAATGATGGAGCCTGTTAATGGTTTTGAGCTGTGTTCCTACATTCGTCCTCATATTTCGTGTCCAATCATCTTTCTGACGGCCAAGGAGTTGGAGGCGGACAAGGTGGAAGGGCTCTTTCGCGGAGCAGATGACTATATTGTCAAACCTTTTGGGACCAAAGAATTGCTGGCGCGTGTCAGAGCTCATCTTCGGCGGGAAGAAAGACGGAAGGAGTGCTATTCTGAAATTGCTTCTTGTCAATTTTATCCAGAGCGCTATGAAGTGGCCTGTTTTGGTAAAGTCTTGAAATTTTCAGAGCGAGAGTTTAAGTTGCTGCATTTACTAGCTAGCAATCCCAAGCAGACCTTTTCAGCTGAACGCCTGCATACCTTGCTTTACCCAGAAAGCTCAGAAACACAGCTTCGCTCTATTTCAGAATACGTCTATCAGATTCGCCAAAAATGCAAACAAGAAGGGCTGCAAGCAATCGCAACAGTGAGAGGAGTAGGCTATAGATGGCAATTAGAACCCGAAATTTCAAAAGCCTAGTCTGGACAACCAGTTTAAAAATCGTCTTCTTTCATGTTTTGATTTTTGTACTTATAGGCTATGAATTTACGCAAGGAAGTAATCACGTTCTTTTCACCTTGTTCTTTTGGGCAGGGAGCTTGCTGCTGATTACTTTTTATCATATTTTGAAATTGCTCCGAAAAATCGACAGGGAAATAAAAATGCTAACGAGCGAGAAGCTTTTAGAAGAAAATCAAAGCCAGCTTTTTCGGATTGAGGAAATGCTAGAAGTCTATAGTGATTTACGGAGCAGCCACCAAGAAAATGCTCGTCTTCTAGAAAAAGAGCAGCAGCATAATCAGGAGTTGATTTTACAGCTATCAGCGACATCGCACGATTTGAAAACACCCCTAACTGTGATTAAGGGGAATGCTGAGCTCTTGGAATTGGCGCAGTTGGGCCAGCCACAGGCAGACTATGCTACTGAGATTTTGCAGGCTAGTCACAAGATGGAAGAGTATTGTGGCTCTTTGATTGATTACGCTAAGACCTTTCAGATTGATTCTAATCAGTTCAGTCAGCTTTCCTTAGGGGACTTTTTGGCTTATCTCCAGGACGACTGGGCACTGTTCAGCAAACAGGAAAGCTATCGTTTTTATCTCCAAGAAGATTGTGACCTTAGTCTGATTTTGTCGATTCATTTGGACTATCTCAAACGGGCTTTGCTCAATATTTTACTGAATGCGCTTGAACATGCAGACCAGGATCAAAAGGAAGTCAAGCTAAGGGTATCAGTGCAGCAGGACCAGTTGGTTTTTGCTATCTGGAACAACGGCCCTTCATTTTCAGAGGAGATGCTGCTGGGAGCGGAACGGCTCTTTTGCCAGAGTGACCAAAGCCGCAATTCAGCTAATCCCCATCATGGTATCGGCTTAGCCTTTTCTAAGCAGGTAGCTCTCTTGCACGGTGGTCGTCTGACTCTGCTCAATCCAGACCAAGGAGGAGCCTGTGTCGAGTTGACTGTGGCTTTAAAAGGAAAATAACAAAGGAAGTTAATAAAGATGATAAAAGATAGTGGGACAGAAATCGGTAATGCGTTGGAATTCGATTTCGTCGTCCCACCTCCGCACAGTTGAGTAGGGCTGTAAAAGCTGATGAAATCAGCGTAGTAGAGCCCACTCAACCACTGCGTCTTGCTCGATAATCCAAAGACAATTGAGAGGCTAGGACTTTTGTCCCAGCCTCTTTTTTTGCCGCTTTCTTCTTGACAAAAGATGTAAAGGAGGCTATACTATATTTGAAAAGTAAAGTTTGTTTTACATTATGGAAAGGAGGCAGCCTTGGAAAATCGAATTCAAGAATTACGAAAAAGAAAAAAGCTCAGCCAAGAAGAACTGGCTGAGAAGCTAGAAGTTACGAGACAAACGATTATTTCTTTGGAAAAGGGCCGCTACAATGCCTCGCTGCTTTTGGCTCATAAAATTGCATCCTTTTTCAATTTAAGGATTGAAGAAGTGTTTCTCTTTGAGGAGGATGAAACATGAAATGGACTTATTTGTGTAAATGGCTATTGGCTATTTTGGTTGTTGTTGGCTTATTTTATCTCCATTTGCAAGCCAATTTTATCCCTAAGGAAATTCTGCCTTTTGTAGGAATGTTCCTGATTGTGGTGATGTTAAAAATTTTTCAAGCGTATGAAAAATAGGAGGCTGACATGGAAACATTAACTAAACAAGAATTTCGGAAAAAACTTCAAAGGAAAGTTATCGTGGGGCGTATCTTAACCTTTATCATCTTGCTAGGACTGGCCTGGAGCCACTTTCATTCTCTGGATGATCAGCAGGAAGGAGTCATGGTCGGCATCCTGCTGGGGCTTTCTTTGATGACCATTCGGTATAATCTGGTCCTAAGACGGGAGGAAAATTTTGAGAAGCTCTACATTCAGGTGACTGATGAGCGCAATCGCATGATTGACGAAAAGACTCGCACACTGCTTTTTAATATTCTTTTGCTTCTGGCAGCATGCTTGAGTGTCCTGTCTATGGTTTTCCCAATCATTTTAAATCTCAATCAGTTTCTGACCTTGACCATTATCCTGGTTTTGGGACTTTACTATCTCTTGCGTTTCTCCTGTCTAGGCGTTATTAACAAAAAAAGCTGGCGTCGCCAGCTTTCTAAACAAGCTTTTAACAGAGCTTGTTTTTATTTTCTATAGAGTCTATCATACTGGTAAACGGGGTCCATGGTTACATGGATGCCCAACTTACGCAGGACGTTTTTGTCTTCATCTGTCAGAGTGACAGTGGAGTGGGCCTCGCTGCCCTTGAGATTACCGAGTTGTTGCATGGCATTTGCCGCATCTTGATTTTCCATGGCTGTGATTGCCAGAGCCATCAAGATTTCGTTTGAGTGGAGTCGAGGATTACGGCTGCCCAGATGATTGATTTTCAGGCCTTGGATTGGCTTGACATACTCAGGCTCAATCAGTTTGGTCTCTTTGGCAATATTGGCTAATTTCTTAATAGCATTAATCAATACAGCTGCCGTAGGACCAAAGAGCTCAGAGGTCTTACCAGTTACGATTTCACCGTTTGGCAATTCCAAGGCCAGAGCTGGCTCACCAGTGCTTTCAGCTTTATCGCGTGCAACAACTGTTACTTTACGGTCCAGCGGTGTGATACCCAGATCGTTCATCAAAAGTTCGATTTTCTTGACAGCAGATTCAGAAACGCGCTCCGCCTTGAAGTCCAGAATCGTCTGGTAGTAGCGACGGATGATTTCCTGTTGAGATGCCTCGATAGCTGCATCATTATCTACAATGGCAAAACCGACCATGTTGACGCCCATGTCCGTTGGAGAAGCATAAGGTGATTTTCCAAGAATGCGCTCTAGCATACGTTTGAGGACTGGGAAAATTTCAATATCACGGTTGTAGTTGACTGTGGTTTTTCCGTAGGTTTGCAGGTGGAAAGGATCAATCATGTTGACATCGTCGAGGTCTGCCGTCGCTGCCTCATAAGCTAAATTGACCGGATGGTGCAGGGGCAGATTCCAAACGGGGAAGGTTTCAAACTTGGCGTAGCCTGACTTGATGCCATTGATTTGGTCATGATACATATTGGACAAGCAAGTTGCCAATTTACCAGAACCAGGACCAGGTGCGGTCACTACGACTAGATTACGGCTGGTTTTGATGTAGTCGTTTTTCCCCATACCTTCAGGTGAGATGATATGGTCCATGTCAGTCGGGTAGCCCTTGATTGGGTAGTGGATGTAAGAGGCGATGCCATTCTTTTCCAGCTGGCTGCGGAAGAGATCAGCTGCCGGTTGACCGGAATACTGGGTGATGACCACTGAGCCTACATAAATATCCAGCTCGTTAAAGGTATCGATTAGTCGCAGCACTTCCTGATCATAGGAAATGCCCAAATCACCACGCGCCTTAGAGTGCTCAATGTTGTTGGCATTGATAGCAATGACAATCTCTACTTGGTCTTTGAGCTCTTTCAGAAGTCTGATTTTATTGTCCGGCTCATAGCCTGGCAGGACGCGGGCAGCATGGAAGTCTTCCAGCATTTTACCGCCGAATTCCATGTAAAGTTTGCCCTCAAATTGATTAATGCGCTCCAAGATATGGTCGCGCTGCAGGTTTAAGTATTTCTCAGAATCAAAAGCAATTTTTTTCATGTATATTTTCACCTCTGCTAAGCATTATAACAAAATTTTCTTCAAATTGGAAAGTTGAAAGGGCAAGTATCAGACAAAAGAGATAGCAGCCCGAATGAAGAACGGACTGCCTTTTGAAATTAATAGTTGGTAATCGTGTCCACCGTTGAGCGATCCAGCTTTTTGACCAGAGCTTGCAGGAAAGCTTGGGCTTGCAGGAAATCGTCCATGGCATAGAGAGTTTGGTGAGAATGAATGTAGCGGGCGCAGACACCAATGGTAGTAGATGGTACGCCGCCGCTTTGGAGATGGGCAGCACCAGCATCCGTTCCGCCCTTGCCGCAGTAGTATTGATGCTTGATGCCAGCTTCCTCAGCAGTTGTCAAGAGGAAGTCTTTCATAGCTGGCAGCATGAGATGACCAGGGTCAAAGAAGCGAATCAGCGTTCCGTCGCCGATGACTCCTTGACCGCCATAGATGTCGCCCGCTGGGGAGCAGTCCACAGCCAGAAAGACCTCAGGGGCAAATTTTGTCGTTGAAGCATGGGCACCACGCAGGCCAACCTCTTCTTGAACATTGGCGCCGACATAGAGTTGGCTGTCTAGTGGTTGACCAGACAAGGCTTGGGCCAATTCGCTGACCATTAGGACGCCGTAGCGATTGTCCCAGGCTTTGGAGATAATATTTTTACCGTTAGCTGTGAGAATGGCAGAGCTGTCTGGCACGATTGTATCTCCTGGCCGAATACCATAGCTTTCGGCTTCTGCCTTATCTGCAAAGCCACCGTCAAAGACAATATCTGCAATCTGTGGCATGACTGGTCCGCCAGCACTGCGTGTCAGATGAGGAGGGACAGAGCCTGAGATGACAGGGATTTCCCGACCTTCATGGGTAAAGAGTTTGAAGCGTTGGCTGCTAACGACCAGTGGGGTTCCAGCCGCCGATTTCCACTACGCGGAAGGTTCCGTCAGCTTTGATCTCGCTGACCATAAAGCCAACCTCGTCCATGTGAGCCGCTACCAATACACGGGGAGCATTTTCAGCTTCTGCATGGCGAACCCCAAAGATACCGCCCAGACCGTCGGTGACAACCTCATCGACATGGGGAGTGATTTTTTCCCGCAGGTAGCTGCGAACAGGTGCCTCGTGACCTGAAATAGCAGAAAGCTCTGTTACTTCCTTGATTTTTGAAAATAATGTTGTCATAAACTTACCTTCTTTCTGCCCCCTATTTTATCACTTTTTGCGGTAAATGAGTAGGGAAATCTTATAGCTTGTATGAATCAAGAGGACTGCCCCCTTAGGAATCCAACTTCTCCCAGGAAAATCTGGAATATTGTTTGTCGCCTCTGCTCTTTTGTGTTAAAATATTCTACATGAAAGCTAAAAAAATCATTTTAACCACAACTGCCCTTTTGGGGGCAGGAGCGCTGGCTTTTGGGGCAGCCAAAGTCGTACAGGAACAGAAAAGACTGCGTAATCGGGAGGAAATCGTCGAGCTTGTGCGAGATTTCTTTTCTAGTCAGGGAACTATTTCCTGCCTTTATATCAAGCTCTACGAGTCCACAGATGACCGCTTGGTTGGCGGTCTGGTCTTAGAGGACGACCGTCATTTTTCCTTTGTCTATGAAAATGGTCAGCTAAGCTACGGGGAAGAAGCATGATATTTCCTGTAAATATAGAGGAATTGGCCTCTTATGTCGATGATGGGGAGAAGACTGTCTTCTTTTTCATGGCTGACTGGTGCGGAGATTGCCGATTTATCAAACCTTTTCTGCCAGAGATAGAAGGGGAAAATCCTGACTATCGCTTTATCCAAGTGGACCGTGATGCCTATTTGGATCTGGCCAAAGAGTGGGACATTTACGGGATTCCCAGTTTAGTAGTGCTGGAAAAGGGACAGGAGATTGGCCGTCTGGTCAATCGTGACCGCAAGACCAAGGGCCAAATCAATGAATTTTTAGCTAGTATAAGAGAAAAAGGGAGCGTAAAATGATTTTTACCTATAATAAAGAATATGTCGGCGACGTGTTGATGATTATTGCTGCGGACAATCAAGGAGCTAAACTGGCAGCTGAGCGCAAAGGACGGGTAGCGCGTGTTTACCGCGAAGATAATGGCCAGACTGTTGCTTGGAATATTTGAGCAGTCAGACCTTTTTGAAATTGCAGAGTGCGGACAGGTCTTTTTGACAGATGAGCAAGTGGCTATTCTCAATCAGGAGCTGAGCAAGGAAGGATTCCCAGCGGACTTGGTCAATGACAGCCAGCCAAAATTTGTGGTTGGAGAAATTGTTGATATGGTAGCTCATCCAGATAGTGACCACCTGAATATCTGCCAAGTGCAGGTGGCTGCTGATAAGACCGTTCAAATCGTGGCCGGTGCTCCTAATGCCAAAGTCGGCCTCAAAACGATTGTGGCTCTGCCAGGTGCCATGATGCCTAAAGGGAATCTGATTTTCCCGGGAGAACTTCGAGGCGAAAAGAGTTTTGGTATGATGTGCAGCCCACGGGAACTTCAGTTACCTAATGCGCCTCAAAAACGCGGCATCATTGAATTAGCCGATAGTGAACTAGTTGGAACTTCCTTTGATCCGGCCAAGCATTGGCAGGGATAAGGGAGAGGATTCAACATTCTAAAAAGCTCAGAATTTCTGAGCTTTTTTGTTAGAAACTTATGGCTCGTGCCCACATTGTCTCAAAAGAAGACGCTGTCGCTATTATTTTGCGAGTCGGTTGTTGACTGAGGAGTGACTGTGGGGATTTGGCTTGGACTGTTGTATTTGTATTGGTAGATAAGGCTGTTTAGGCCGTGGTCTTCCAATAATTTGAGACGTTTTCTCTTGAAAACAATACCGATGAGTTGGCTATCAGGATAGGCATAAATCTTATGACGGGGATGGTTAAAGGCTGCAAAGTCATGGAAGCCGTCCTCCATCCAAAGACTAATCTCGGATTCTTCACTGTCTCGGCTGTAGCGAGCATAACTAATCTGCTGCATAGGAATGCAGTAGGTGGCAGCTGATAAGAGTCCGCTATAGTGGTAGGTCACATAGTCGTGGTCAAAGGAGAGGATAGTCGCATGAATGGTTAGCCTGCGAATAGCAAAGATAAGGAGCAGTAAGAAGAAAGCAGCAACCAGCAGACTAAGGACAAAGAAACTAGTGTCTTTGTAGGGGTTGGAGCTAGTCAGGTAGTCTACGGCAGCCCAGGCGGAAAAACCTCCGAACCACAGAGAAATCAGGATAAAAAGAAGATTTTTCACAGGCGAATGTTTAATGGTCATCGGAGCCTCCGTTGTACAAGTCTAGTAGGAAAGGGGCAAAAGCTACAACTTTCCTTTTTATCTATACTATACCATATTTTTTTCACTTTTTGCCTCCTTTTACGAATGATAAGTTAGGAGGATATAAAATGTATAATAAAGTAATTGTAATCGGCCGGCTGACGGCTACGCCTGAACTGCACAAGACTGCGAATGAAAAATCTGTGGCCCGCTCAACGGTCGCGGTTAATCGTCGTTATAAATCTCAGAGTGGTGAGCGTGAGGCGGATTTTGTAAATGTCGTTGTCTGGGGTCGTCTAGCTGAGACTTTAGCCAGCTATGCAAGTAAGGGCAGCTTGATTTCTCTGGATGGTGAGCTACGGACTCGTCGCTATGAGAAGGAGGGGGCGACTCATTATGTGACAGAAGTGCTCTGTCATAGCTTCCAGCTCCTGGAAAGTCGGGCCCAGCGCGCTCTGCGTGAAAATAATAGCGGAGCTGATTTAGCAGATTTGGTGTTGGAAGAAGAGGAACTTCCCTTTTAAGCAAGAGGCAAAGACTGGGAAATGACCTTGCTCTAAAAAATCATCATTCGGTTTTGCAGGATGCAAGATCTGTTTGACTGAAAGTCTATTTCTATCAAGCTTTTAAAAGTTTAATTATGATTGTCGAGGTGGGACCAAGAATCAAAAATCATGGATTTTTTAGATTCTGTCTTGCCTCTTTTATTATAGCCATTTCTGGAAAGATTTTTGCTTTTTGGTGGCTTTTGTAATATAATAATCCCTATATGTTTCATAAAAGGCGCTTACGGCATAGGGGGTGAAAAATGGTATCAGCTAAGGTCAAAAAACGGATACAGCATTATCAGAAGAAGGCTCTCTGGCCGCTTTTTATTCTGCTTATCTTGGGTTTGCTTTTTGTTTATTTCAAGGGCGTTTTGCCAGATGAGAAGCAGGTCAAGATTGGGGTGACCTACATGACCATGAACAATGACTTTTACAAGACCTTAAATGCGGAGCTGGAGAAGAAAACCAACCAGCAGGGCAGCCGACTTTACGTCCGGGATCCTGAGCTGGATGAGGGCAAGCAGAGTCAGCAGATTGACTTTTTTGTCCGAGAAAAGGTTGATGTCATTGTCATCAATCCGGTAAAAAAAGCAATAGTCCAAGTATTATTTCTCTCTTCAAAAAGGCCAAGAGAGCTGGGATTAAAATTATCGTAGTGGATGCGCCTATCAGTCAGGATGTAAAAGTGGATACGACCATTGTGTCTGATAACTACCAAGCAGGCGTCCTGATTGCCCAGGACATGATGAAGCGTCTGCCTTCTGCCAATATTCTCCTTCTAGAGCACCGCAATGCCGTCTCTGCCATGGACCGGATTCAGGGATTTATTGATACGATTGAAAAACAGCCTAGCTACAAGATTATTTCCCAGAAAGAAACACTAGGCCAGACTGAGGAAACCATGCCACAGGTCAAAAGGGCTCTGGATGAAGGTTTAGACTTTAATGTAGTTATGGCGCTCAATGATCGAGCAGCCATCGAGGCCTTGGCTGCTATTAAAAATCAAGGTCTTGATAAGAAAATCTCAATCTATGGCGTGGATGGTTCGCCAGATATCAAAAACTTTCTGGCTACGACTAGCGACATAGAGGGGACCGTGGCCCAATCGCCCATTCAGATGGGACGCAAGGTGGCGCAGGTAATTGAGCTGATGCAGGAGGGCAAATCCTACGACAGCCAATATCTGATTCCTGTTCACTTAGTCAACAGAGATAATATCAGTCAATACACAGTTACAGGGTGGCAATAATGAGACCTCAAAAAAGTATATTTTACAGCAAAATAGCCTTGATGGTCATCAATCTGGTTGCCATTGTCTATAATGCCTCCATCTATCTCTTTGCGACCAACTATGTAGCAGCTAAGGGCTTCAGTCACTCGCTTTTGGAGCGTTTGGATGCTATTCCGGGCTCTCCCAGCTTGATTTTCTGGGTATCAATTAGCCTCTATGGTAGTTTGCTTTTGGTCATGTACTATCGCGAGCGCCACCCCAATCAGCTGTCCGTCTATGACAAGGCGACTATTATTGAAATCCTGCTCATGCTGGTCATCTTTTCCGTCCTGCATTCGTCCTACAATGGCTTGATTCTCTTGGTGTTTGCGGATATTTTCTATGGCTCTAAGGAGTTCAATTCTTCCAAGGACAAGAAGTACTGGTTTTCTTTCATTATTTTGAGCTTTGGCATGCTGCTCTTATCCAACTATGACCTCATGTCGCTCTTTATCAAGTTGCCTTCGCTGGATACTTATATTCGTTTTTACCCAGAGTCCGTCCGGCTGTTACTGCTTTTTGGTAAGAACTTCCTCTATTCCCTCAATATCGTCGTCTTTATGATTTCCTTGCTCTTCTACATCTTGTCAGCCATTACGGAGCGTCATCGGATTGAGGAAGAGCTGCGCATGGCTTCTCAGGCCAATCGCGAGTTGAATTCTTATCTGGCCTTGTCTGAGAAAATAGCAGAAGATCGAGAGCGAAAGCGGATTGCCAGAGAGATTCACGATACATTGGGCCATGCCCTGACGGGAATTTCGGCGGGTATTGATGCGGTCAAGGTCTTGGTTGATATTGATACCAATCGGGCTAAGGAGCAGCTCAATAATGTTTCAGTCGTCGTTCGAGATGGTATCCGTGATGTCCGAGGATCGCTCAATAAGATGCGACCGGGAGCTCTGGAAAATAACACTTTGAAGGAAGCTCTGATTAAGATTATCCGTGAGTATGAAGCCATCTCAAACTTGGAGATTCATCTCCGCTACGAATGGGATAATATTGACTTGGATATTGCCAAGGAAGACATTGTCTTTCGGGTGATTCAAGAGTCTATTACCAACTCTGTCCGCCATGGGCATGCCAAGACTATCTGGATTGAGTTACTGGAGGAAGAGTCCTATGTAATGACCATTCAGGATGATGGTGTTGGTTTTGATGAACTCCACTATGGCTATGGCCTCAAGCAGATGCAGGAGCGCCTAATGATTATTGGCGGAAGCGTCCGATTTGAAAATCGGGACGGTTTCTACACGCATATCGAAATCCCAAAAATAGGAGGAAGACATGATTAAGGTTTTAATAGCAGACGATCAGGCCTTGATTCGCGAGTCTCTGCAAATCATCCTGTCAGCCCACGCTGATATTGAGGTTGTCGGGACAGTTGGAGACGGCAAGGAAGTGCTGGAAAAGCTTCATCGGGTGCGCCCAGATGTGATTTTGATGGATATTCGCATGCCAGTCATGGACGGTGTTCTCTGTACCAAGGCTGTCAAAGAGCAGTATCCAGATGTTAAGATTATCATTCTGACGACCTTTGATGACGATGAATTTATCTTCTCCGCTCTCAAATACGGTGCGTCTGGTTATATTCTCAAAGGGGTTTCGACAGAAGAGCTTCACGAAGCCATTCAGACTGTCTATCGAGGCGGAGCTATGATCAATCCCAATATTGCCACCAAGGTCTTCAAAATCTTTTCACAGATGGCCCAGTCCAACTTTGCTATCACGGTGACGGAGGAAAATATAGAGGACATGAGCCGGACGGAGTGGAAGATTATCCAGCAGATTGGCTTCGGGATTTCGAATAAAGAAATTGCTGCCAAGCTCTTTCTATCAGAAGGGACAGTCCGAAATTACCTGTCAGGTATCTTAGCCAAGCTCAACTTGCGCGACCGAACCCAGCTGGCTATCTGGGCTGTGCAGACCGGAGTCACCCAGAGAGATTTTAGTAAGGAAAGCGACAAATGAAGTGGAGACTGAGACATTTGGCCCTACTGGTTGTCCTGATTATATCTGTTGCTTTGGCTTTTGTCTTTTGGGCTTCAGCTCAGGAAAAAGTCCTTCGTATCGGTGTCTATGCTGGCTCTAGCTGGGATGTGCCTAACAGCCGTGAAAACAAGGTCTTGGACAGCCTGATTAAAAATTTGAAAAGACGCATCCTCATGTCAAGGTCGTCTACGAAAGCGGTATTCCCAAGGATGATTACGCTGACTGGCTGGCAGAGCAAGTCTTGAAAGGCGAGCAGCCAGATCTCTTTATGGTACCGGAAAACGACTTTAGCATGTTGGCTTCGACTGGCGCGCTCAAATCCTTGGATACCCTTTTAACGGATGATGAACGAAGGGCCTTTTATCCGGTGGCTTATGAAGCCGGGCAATATCAGGGAGTCAGCTATGCTCTTCCAGTTGAGAGCAATCCCATCATGATGTGTGTCAATAAAGACCTGCTTGAAAAAGAAGGGATTAGCATTCCTGAGTCAGGTTGGACCCTGGCGGATTTCTATGAGATTTGCAAGAAAGTAACCAAGGATACCAATGGCGATGGTGTGGTGGATCAGTACGGTATTACGGATTACACTTGGCAGCAGGCTTTGGTAGCTTATGGCGGCCATCTTACCGATAAATCCGGTATCAATGTAGACAGCTCAGAGATGCACCAAGCCTTGGCCTTTATGAGCAAGCTAGACATGCTCAGCCAGCACTATAAGGTGACTTCTAATGACTTTGATGAGGGACGGGTGGCCTTCTATCCTATGAGTCTGGCTCAGTATCGGACCTACAAGCCCTACCCATACCATGTTGCCAAGTATTCTAGCTTTTCTTGGACCTGTATCCCGATGCCGACAGCCAATAGCCAGGTGATGGGAACACAGGTCAAGACCTCGCTCTTTGCTATGTCTTCCAATAGTAAGCAAGAGAAGCTGGCTTGGGAATTTATGCTCTTGCTATCACAGGATAAAGAAAGTCAGCAGGCCTTGTTTGAAAAATCGCAGGGGACCTCAGTCTTACCATCTGTGGTGAAAAGTCAACAGGCTAGAGAAATCTTACAGGCTGATGATTTTGGCTTGGATTCCTTGACTTCTGAGAGGCTAGACCACATGATGAATCGCTCCATCATTGACATCAGTCTGGAAGTGGACCGTCATACGATGGACCGGATGGACTATCTGATTCAAAATGCTATGCAGAATCAAGAGATTGATAGTGCCTTGCCGAGCATTCAAAGAGAAATAGAAAGCGGAAAATAATCTGCTTTCTTTTTTATTGCTAATTAAGCCAGAAAAAAGCACAGCTGACTAGACCAATATGACAAATGTCATATTTTTCCTAACAAATGTCATCTGGGCAAAGTGACATTTGACAATATGAAACCGGTTCCATATTCTGTACAATAAAATCATCAATAAATCCTTCGTCATCTAAAGCCTGACTTGGCTAAGAAGTTGAAGGATAAAGGAGGCAGGAAAGATGAAATACCTTGTACTGGTCAGCCATGGGGGACTGGCTGCAGGCGTACAGAGTTCCTTGAAGATGTTTGCCGGAGACAAGACGGATCAGGTGATTGCGGTCGGTCTTCAGGAGGGCAAGTCAGTTGATGATTTTGCAGTTGATTTACTCAGGCCTTGTCTGGCTTAAGCGCTGATGACAGTGTCTTAGTTCTGGCTGATATTGTAGGAGGCAGTCCTCTGACGACAGCAGCTAGCGTCTTAGCTGACATGGGTAAGCTTGACTCAGCAGTTATCTTGGGCGGTTTGAACCTGACCATGGGACTGACTGGCTTGGTTATGAAAGACATCTTGGACGGAAAAGAGCTGGCTCAGGCCATCCTTTCCGAGGCTACAGCTGCTTTGCAGGAATTTGAAGTCGTAAGCGATGCAGCTGACGAAGATGAAGACGACATTTAGTGCTTCCGCTATACATTATAAAAGATAAAAGGAGATTTTAAAGATGACAGTATCATTTGTACGGATTGACGACCGCATGATCCACGGTCAAACAGTCACTCGCTGGGCTAAGGAATACCCTTGTGATGGCTTGATTGCAGTTAATAATGCTGCGGCAGGAAACAAGGTTTTGATTCAGGCCTACAAGGGAGCTTCTGACAAGAAGACTTTTGTTTGGACCAAGGAAGCCTTCAAGGAAAAATCAGGCAAGGTCACAGAGTCAGATAGTCGCTATTTCCTCATTACGAAAAATCCTGTGGATATGAAGGAAATCCTAGTGGACCAAGGTTTTGTACCTGGGGATGTTAAGGAAATCATCGTCGGTCCTGCTAATGACCGTCCGGGAGCTGTTAAGCTGGGCAACAACCAGTCCATCACCCAGGAAGAGGCAGAAGCGATTGAGGCAATGGAAAAAGCTGGTTACAAAGTCAAATTCCAGCTCTTACCAGATGTTTCCATTGGTTACTGGAGCGATTTCAAGTCTAAATTTGGTTTTTAATTACAATAATGAAAAGGAGAGTCTATTATGACAATTTCTTGGCTGCAAGCCGCTTTACTGGGTCTTTTTGCTAGTTTAGCTTCTATGCCTGGTATGGGTGGTTCTAGTATTGGTAACTACACTCTGGGACGTCCTCTGGTCGGAGGCTTGATTAGTGGCTTGATTCTTGGAGATTTAAAAACAGGGATTATGGTTGGGGTAGCCCTTCAGGTCCTCTATATCGCTCTGGTAACACCAGGTGGTACAGTTTCCGCTGACGTGCGGGCGATCTCTTACATTGGGATTCCTCTTGCAATCTTATTTGTTCACTCTAAAGGCATCACCTCTGAATCTGCTATCGCTGCAGCAGCTGCACCAATCGGAGCAGCAGTTGGTACTATCGGTACAGTTCTCTTCTATGGAACAGCCACTACAAACTTGCTTTGGCAGCACATTGGCTGGAAAGCTGTTGAAAAAAAGGCGAATTCAAAAAGCTTTACGCTGTTGACTGGGTCTATCCTTGGATTTCCCACTTTGTCTTCTCTTTCCTCCCAACCATGATCATCACGAAGTTTGGTCCGAATATGGTTGAACTGATGAAGACTCACCTGCCAATGGATGGCTTCATCATGAAATCCCTCTTTACAGTCGGAGCTCTTCTCCCATGTGTCGGTATTGCCATTCTTTTGAAACAAATCGTTACCAAGGCTGCTGACTTTATCCCATTCTTTGTGGGCTTCACCTTGGCTAAGTCACTTGGTCTTAACTTAGTTGCCAGTGCAGTTGTTTCATTGATTTTTTTGCAGTAATTTACTATGAATTGAAGTAATCAAATCAGCTCGTGTGACCGCGCCGGCTGGTGGGGCTGACTTTGATGACGATGAGGAGGATATCTAAGATGGCTGAAAGAAAGAAAATAACTAAAAAGACTTTAGCGAAATCATTCCACCATTGGTACTATGGTCATTTGACTTGCTTCTCCCAAGAGCACATGCAGACTTTCGGCTACTTGACCTCTATGCTGCCAATCGTGGAAGAACTCTACAAAGACAAAGCAGAGCAGAAAGAAGCTATGCAGACCTATACGGCTTTCTTCAACACAGAACCTCAGCTCGGAGCTTTGGTAGTGGGGATTACAGCTGGTTTGGAAGAAGCGCGTGCCAATGGTGACGCTGTTGATGGCGAAACTATCAATGGTATGCGTGCCGGTCTCATGGGACCTATCGCGGGTATCGGTGACTCTTTGGTAGTTGGAACCTTGATTCCAGTTCTGCTGGGGATTGCCCTTGGCCTCTCGAAAGGTGGAAATCCTATCGGGGCTCTATTCTATATCCTTGTCTGGAATGTTCTCATCTATGGCGGTATGCGCTTTGCCTACTTCAAAGGCTATGAATTAGGGGACAAGGCGGTAGAATTCCTTGTAGGACCTAAAGGACAGGCCCTTCGTAAGGCAATCAGTGTCATTGGTGGTATGGTTATCGGGGCAGTTGCTGCAACTTGGGTATCTGTAACGACTTCATTAGAGCTGAAAAATGCTGATGGCGAAGCCTTCCTGAAGCTGCAAGAAAAGATTGACGGTGTTTATCCAGGTCTCTTAACAGCTGGCTTCATTACCCTTTGCTGGTGGCTGATGGCCAAGAAAAAAGTATCACCAAACCTCGTTATGCTCCTCTTGGTTGTCATTGCTTTGATTGGTGTAGCGCTTGGCATCTTTGACCCTCAACTGAAATACTAATCCTCGCTCAATTTTAGGCTGGTAGTAAGTCCGATTTGCTGCTAGTCTAGTATAAATTTGTTTGAGCAGAGTAAAAGAAAGAACGGAGAAGATCATGACAGAACAAGAATTGATTCAAGGCTATGAAACAGAAATTCACTACCAGAAGCATATGATTGAAAATCTAGGACGCTGGTTCAGTCTCTTCTTTGCCATTGCCAGCATCGGTCTTGTTTTGATTTATCTCTTTCATGAGACTAATCTCCTAGCACTGATTGCAGGAATCTTCCTAGCTCTACTGGGTATCTTAGCCATGCTTTTGTTTGGCTATGGTATCTATAGAGGACGCCTAAATCTGCAAAAAGTGATTGATGATTTTGAAGCAAAACTACAACTTGCAAGATAGACATTTTCCCCCTAAAGACAAGTCTGAGAGGATTTTAGCTCGGACTTGTTTTTTATTTTTTGACTTTAGGAGCAAGTAAAGCAAAAAAATAAAATTTTTCTTTCATCTAGCCGGTTTTTTTCTTGACTATTTCTGACCAAGTGATAAAATAATAACTATAGATTAGCACTCGATAGTTCAGAGTGCTAAAAATTCAATTTTTGGAGGAAAACCATGTTAAAACCATTAGGAGACCGTGTGGTCTTGAAAGTAGAAGAAAAAGAGCAGAAAGTTGGCGGATTTGTCATTGCAGGAAACGGCCAAGCAGCGACTAAGACAGCAGAAGTTGTCGCAGTCGGCCAAGGCATTCGTACTTTGAACGGTGAGCTGGTAGCCCTGAGCGTTAAGGAAGGGGACAAGGTTCTCGTAGAAAGCCATGCAGGCGTGGAAGTCAAGGACGGAGATGAAGCTTATCTCTTAGTCAGTGAAGCCAATATTCTAGCAGTTGTCGAGTAAGATTAGAAGAGAGGAATAATAAAATGGCAAAGATATTAAATTTTCAGCAGATGCAAGAAGCAGTATGGTTCGTGGGGTTGACATCTTAGCGAATACTGTCAAGGTGACTTTGGGACCTAAAGGCCGCAATGTCGTTTTGGAAAAATCCTTTGGCTCACCCCTTATCACCAATGATGGTGTAACCATTGCCAAGGAAATCGAACTGGAAGACCATTTTGAAAATATGGGCGCTAAGTTGGTGTCAGAAGTAGCTTCAAAAACCAACGATATCGCTGGTGACGGAACAACAACAGCAACTGTTTTGACACAGGCTATCGTCCGCGAGGGAATTAAAAATGTTACAGCTGGTGCGAATCCAATCGGTATCCGCCGTGGAATTGAAGCAGCCGTTGCGACAGCTGTTGAAGCCCTGAAATCTAACTCAGTTCCAGTTTCCAACAAGGAAGCTATTGCTCAGGTTGCTGCCGTATCTTCCCGCAGTGAGAAAGTCGGCGAGTACATCTCTGAAGCTATGGAAAAAGTTGGAAATGACGGCGTTATTACTATCGAAGAGTCCAAAGGGATGGAAACTGAGCTGGATGTAGTTGAAGGAATGCAGTTTGACCGCGGCTACTTATCTCAGTACATGGTAACCGACAATGAAAAAATGGTGGCTGAACTGGACAATCCTTACATCTTGATTACTGACAAGAAAATTTCTAATATTCAAGAGATTCTTCCTTTATTGGAAAATATCTTGAAAACCAACCGTCCGCTTTTGATTGTTGCAGATGATGTGGACGGTGAAGCTCTGCCAACGCTGGTTCTTAACAAGATTCGCGGAACTTTTAATGTTGTAGCTGTCAAGGCACCAGGCTTTGGCGATCGTCGTAAGGCTATGTTGGAAGACATCGCTATCTTGACGGGCGGTACAGTGATTACAGATGATCTTGGCCTAGAGCTCAAAGATGCTACGATTGAAGCGCTTGGACAAGCTTCTAAAGTCACTGTTGATAAGGACAGCACTGTGATTGTGGAAGGTTCTGGCAATCCTGAAGCCATTGCTAACCGTGTGGCAGTTATTAAGTCACAGATTGAAAGCAGCACTTCTGAGTTTGACCGTGAAAAACTGCAAGAGCGCTTGGCTAAACTGTCCGGTGGTGTAGCTGTGATTAAGGTCGGAGCTGCAACTGAAACTGAACTCAAAGAAATGAAACTCCGCATCGAAGATGCCCTTAATGCAACCCGTGCAGCGGTGGAAGAAGGAATCGTCTCAGGTGGTGGTACGGCCTATATCAACGTACTGGACGCTGTCGCAGGTCTTGAGTTGGCAGGGGATGAAGGGACTGGTCGCAACATCGTTCTCCGCGCCTTGGAAGAGCCTGTCCGTCAAATCGCTCTGAATGCAGGCTTTGAAGGATCAATCGTCATTGACCGTCTGAAAAACTCTGAAGCTGGTACAGGCTTCAATGCCGCGACTGGCGAATGGGTTAACATGATTGAGGCTGGAATCATTGACCCAGTTAAGGTGACCCGTTCAGCCTTGCAAAATGCCGCTTCTGTTGCCAGTCTTATCTTGACAACCGAAGCAGTAGTGGCTAATCAACCAGAACCAGCAAGCCCAGCTCCAGCTATGGATCCAGGCATGATGGGCGGTATGATGTAGACCACAATCATAAAACGCTAAATGATAAAAATAGAAAATTGCCCCAGTCTGATGGTGACTGGGGCAATTTTTTGTTAATCTTTCTACATCGTCTGGATACGTTTGAAGGATTTGCTCTTAGCTTTTTTTAAATTATCTTTATAAATATACTTTTAAAAATTTCAGCAAAACCCAGAAATAATTGTAGTTTTAATATAAAAAAACAGGCAAAAAAACTTAAATATATTAGAAGAAGTTGACAATTTGTATACTAATTCCGAACTTTGTACAAAAATACGGTCTAATATTTGACTTATATAAAATCCTATGATAGGCTAATATATGTAGTACACCAGAAAAGTAAGCTGGATTTAATCTAATTTCAACATTTCTGGTAAAAAAGTAATATTGGAGGGATTATTTATGAAAAAAATATCTCATACTATTGCACGCTTTTTCTCAGTGGCCTTTGTGCTCCTCTTTAGCCTGTTTTCTAGCAGTCAATCTGCCAGAGCTAACACGGTAGACGATGTTATCACATCAGTCAATGTTTACAATCAAAAAGGTGAAGCACTGACTGACAGCCTTTCCCCTTGGGAAAAATTTCAAATTGACGCAAATTTTGCTTTCAATTATGGGAAGGTTCAGCCAGGAGATACTACTACCATTGGACTTCCTGTCGAGTTTGCCTTGGAGGGAGCTGATTTTGAAGTCAAAGATGATGACGGCAATCTCGTAGCGACAGCTGTGGTTGATGCAAGCTCTAAGCAGCTTACACTGACTTATACAGACTATGTCCTGACTCGCTCTCATATTGAAGGGAAAGTTCACCTTTTAGCTCGCGTTGACCATAATGTAGTTCGAGATAAAGGCTCAATCCCCCTGAAACTTATCGTTGGCAAGAAGATCATTGAGTATGGGAAAATTGATTACAAAGGTCTTCCTGGCCAAGCAACTCCTTATACTTTCATAAAATACGGCTGGAATAATGCGGATAATATCAAGAGCATTACTTACAGCCTGAATATCAACCAACAAAATCAAGAACTGGATAATGTTGTTATTTCAGATACTCTGGGCTTTAATACCGGAGAAATAGATCTTAACAGCTTCCAAATCCTTAAGGCTCATGGGTTGTTGACCCAGCTGATAACTCTTACCGACTAAGCCAGCAGCGCGAGGATGTGACAGGAAACTACACGATTAATCTTGCGGCTGACAAGCGCTCCTTTACCATTAACATGGGACATATCGGTGCTAATGAAGGCTTCTATGTCCGCTACCGTGTTAACTTCCCAACAATTCCGGCTGACGGAACAGTCTTCCCGAATGAAGCAATCATGCGAGCAGACAATATCGAAGAACAAAAATCATCAGTTGCTGTCCGCTACCAACGTGCAAACGGCTATGCACATGGAGATGTCTACGGTGTGCAGGTGACTAAGAAAGATGAAGCTGGTAAAGCCTTGGCAGGTGCTGAATTCACATTATACGATGAAGATGGTGTGACAATTGTTCAAAAAGCAACCAGTGATGCTAACGGGATTGCTTCTTTCAGCAACTTGATTAAAGAGCATTATCTGATTAAGGAAACCAAGGCACCAGCAGGCTACCAACTGTCAGATGAAGAGATTCAGGTCAATGCTGCTCAGCTCAAGAATTATGGTTCTGGTATTATTTACAAAGACTTTACCAACCGTCAGGCCTTGATTACCGCTTCAGGTACCAAGACTTGGAATGACGACAATGATAAAGATGGCAAACGTCCAGACAAGATTACTGTTCGTCTCTATGCTAATGGTGTTGAAGTTGCTTCTAAGGAAGTTGGTCCAAATGCGCAGGGTGAGTGGAAGTATGAGTTTACTGACTTGCCAGCGACCGGCGCAGATGGAAAAGATATTGTCTACTCCGTTACTGAAGACCGTGTTTATGGTTATACAGCTACTGTTGATGGTATGAACATTACCAATACACCAGTTCCAGGAGTTCCGCAACCGCCGAAACCTAGCTCGAACAATAGCTCTAAGAGCAGCAGCAGTAGTTCTAGCTCAAGTAGCAGTAGCACGACTCCTAGCTCAAGCAGCACTACAGGAAGCACTGATGTGATTATCGAATCAGATAATGGTAGTGGCGGAGGAAATGCCTATAATGTTGTAACTAAGAAGGCTCTTCCTAAGACTGGTGAGAATGCCAGCTGGATTATGATTGCTGCTGGAGTAGCTCTAGTAGGCTTGGTAGGCTTTGTTGTCTTCCGTGCGAAGAAGAAATAAATTTCATCTCTGTTCCCTTAAGGGGCAGAGATTTTTTACTCCAAACCCGGATTAGCAGTGGTCGCTTTTTAGAAAGCAGAAATAAGAATGTTTTTTACAATCAGTCACTATCTTGTATCCTTTTGTTAATCAAGACTGTGATGTTCCGTAATATAGTTGTTTTAAAATAAAAAGCAACTAAGATGTTTCCTAGAACAAATTAGTTGCTCAGAACTACGGGGAAGGCCGCTTGGATATGCAAGCGTGAGGCATATCTAAACTTGATATATAATCTTTCTTAATTCCTAAATCAAAAAAATTATAAGACGTCCTTAGGAATATGCTCGGTGTGTAACCATCTTTATCAGGTTTTCGTCAAACATATTTTGTTTCAGTCTTCTCTCGTAGTTTTTTTCTATGCGATGCCTCTCCTTTCTTGTGTCTAAAGGAAGGGGATTTTTTGTGTGGAAAATCTACTTTGAATTTAAGGAGATGATTGAGCTGAAAAAAGCGAAATTAAATAAGCAAAAAAACCTTGTAAATCAAGGCTTTTTCTTATCTATTTCTATGCCCCCTGCATGAATTTGTAAGAACTTTTCATATTGAAAATAAACAAAAATGTTGAAATATAGCTGATTTTAGGGAAATACTTTTAGGTATTTTCAATGTCAGGATTTAAAAATGGGGCAAAAGTGGGGCAAAAACAAATTAACGAAAAAAATATCGAGTTCGTGCATCAAGTAAATGATAAATTGCAAGAATAAGTGCAACATTTACTCGAACTCATCCTCTAGAGCTTCACTAGCAGTTCTGTAAGCTAAACATTTTCGTGGTCGGTGATTGATATCATATAAAGCCTTGGTTCCCAAAGCTTTTTTATGTTATAAACTCATTAAAAAGAACCCCCAGTTAGATTTGGAATATTTTTTTATTCTGTGTCACATAAAAATAAATAAAATGACTGGCTATAGCTAGAGCTAAAAATGGTTGTTATACTCACTACTATTATAGGATTAGAAGCAAAGATTAAAGAGAGAATCAAGGCAGCCAGATAGAGTGTCGCTTGGACACAGTAGTAACTTTTCGAATAGCGAAGATAGTGTTTGTTATAGGGCCCATTTACTAGGACAGCAGCTTGAAAGAGGCCAAATCCGATATAAGAGAAGCTGGTTGCAAAGAGAAGATTAGCTTCAGGATTCAGAAGAAAACTCATCGAAACGGTCATCATAATAAGTCCAATGAAAATAGGATAGTGACTGTAAATTAGAAATAGTCCCTTTTGATTAGATTCTTCATCAATAGCATGGTCGAATTGACCAAAATAAAACAAGAACAGAGAAAGCATAATAATGAAATAAAGAACCGAATAAATCGAGAAATTCTCGATTGTAAAGAAGTTAGCTAGCTCCATAATCATCTCTCCAAACGTAATAATGACAAGAAGGGAGATGCGCTCGATTAAATGGGGGAGATTTACCTGGCAATGCTTATCTTTACTAAGCAAGATAATTGGCATAATAAATGTTAGCAGAATACTAGCAAATAAGACAGAGACTCCAACGTAAATAGGAAGAAGAGCTGCTAGATAGACTCCTAAACTTCCTAGACCTGTTATCCATAGAAAACCTTTGATACTTTCCCGTTCAACATTATCGGTTGATTTTCTAAAAAATTCAACCAAATATTGTAAAAATAAGGTAAAGGTTAATGTACCAACAGCCCAACAAAGATAATGAAAATATTGTTGCCAATCAGGTCCAATCATATTGGCTATAAAGAGTAAAAGTCCCATTTTGATAAACATGATTACCATGTTAAATAAAGAGTTCTTTCCATAGCGATTGGTATAAACGGTTTGAATCATCCATGAATCAGTGAGAACCAAAACAGCCATGAAAAAATCAAGGAAAGAATTCCAAGTCAAAATACCGTTATGAAGATGCTCAATTAAAGTAGTTGCTTTTGAAATTGCAAAAACAAAAACTAGGTCATAAAAAAAGTTCTGAAAAATTCTACACGTTTATGTTTAATAAGAGTTGTCATCTTAAGTCCTTTTCTATTCTAGAAGTACAATTTATTATAACAGAAAATGGTAATGAGAGAAAAGGAGATGCTTAAATAACTTCATGTGACGCGAATGAACTGCGCCACAAAAGTTAGGTTTTTTCTGTCTAACTTTTGGGGTGCAGTTCAGAAGGGTGTTCATAAAATTATACCGTTGATATCCATTAGTTGACCAAAAGTAGAACAGATACACAAAAAAGCCTTGTAAATCAAGGCTTTTTTCCTGTTGTATTTAGATGCCCCCTACAGGGATTTGGAAAGGACTTTCATATTGAGAGCAATTAAAAATATTGAAATATAAGTGATTTTAGGTATTTTCAATGTCATGATTTAAAAATGGGACAAAAGTGGGGCAAAAACCATACAGATTCTAAACTGTATGATTCTTTTTTTATCTAACCAAGAAAGGTTAAAACTTATTAAAACAAATGCAATCAACTGTTGAAAAACTTTTTTTAGTCCGTGTAATATAAAAAAACAAGTAAAAAGTTGAACTATAGGGAATATTGTGTCATAATAGGTAATAGATGAATAATTAATAGATTGGAAATAATGCTTTCTTACCTTAACAAGTTGAATTGGTTATACATTTTTTTCGTCGCAATTGTGTCTATCTCTCGAGTTTAGCTAGTTTTTTTATAAGCTCTGGTTTCTAATCAATATAACAAATTTTAGAAGTGCATAAGACAAGATGGTGACATTATTACAGTCATTTCTAGTCACCATATGTTGCTGGCACAGGCTGTTTGTAGTGTTGGCTATTTACTAGTCAGTTTAATCGGAGTGTTTAATTTTTTTATTGTTGAAAAGGTTTTTTTATATGGCGAAAAATTCTATCTTTAGGTCTGACAGGTAAGAAATTACTTGCTCAGGGGTTCTTGTTTGTTCTGCTAGGTCTCATCTTGATGGTCACGGGGACTTGGTTGCCAGTAACAGTTATTCGCCTGGTTCTGTTTAGCTTGGATAGCAACGGTCGTAGATTTGCTATTAAGAGTTTTCAAAAAAAGCCAGTCAACGGATACCTTGGGAGTTGCACTGGTTAAATTGTTAGTGCTGGGATATTTGCTAGGTTCTAATCTTGCGACTGATATACCGATTTATGTTCTGGCTCTTGTGATTGGAGTTTATCAGATTTTTCATGCTAGTATTAACCTTGTCACCTATGTTCTCTACCGCAAAAACAAAATTCGACCTCGTTTTCGTCTCTTACTAGATGGACTCGTACTAGTTTTTCTTGGTGGGACTAGTCTTTTGTCCTCTACAGGAAATTCTGTCTTTCAACTCTTTGTATTAGGGGCTTATTTTTTCCTTTATGGTGTGTCCAATATCCGTGATGGTTTCTTGTTTGAGGAGGAAATTGGGAAAAACCATCTCAAACGTCGTGTAAGAATGAGCTTACCTATTGTCCTAGCCGCTCTCATCCCTGCAAGTACTTTAGCAAAAATCAACAAATTCATGCAGGAAAATGCTGATGAGGAAGAAGATATCCATCTTGGAATAGTGAAGTCTGGTAAGACAGCAGAGCTAGAAATTTTTGTTCATACAGCTGAGACCTCCCTGTTTTCAGCTATTGGTCATGTGGATATCTGCTATCAGGGCCGTGTTATTTCTTATGGCAACTATGATCCGTCATCTGAGACCTTATTTGGTATGGTAGGAGATGGTGTCTTATATTTCTGTGACCGCGATAAGTACATTGATCTATGTAAACGTGAGAGTCAAAAAACGCTTTTTGGTTATGGGATAGATTTGACGCCTGAAATGGAAAAAGCAGTTCAGAAAAAGTTGGCTGAATTGAAACAACTGACGATTCCATGGGAGCCAAGTGCAGATAAAATCATGACAGGTGATGGTAAGGAAGACTACACCTACGCTTATAAAATCAGACATGAGACAGATGGGGAACTTTATAAATTTATCAAATCTAAGTTTAAATCCTACTTTGTCTTATCTACAAACTGTGTGCTCTTGGCTGATACCATAGTCGGTCAGGCTGGCACCGATATCCTCTCACCCAAAGGATTTATCGCTCCAGGAACTTACCAAGCCTACCTTAATCGAGAGTTTGAAAAACCAAATAGTATAGTCGTATCTAAACATGTTTATTAAGGAGAATTTATGAACTTAGTAAAAAAATACACCCCGTTAATACTTTTTTTATAGGGCTGGTTGCTCTTGTAATTCTGCTGCATCGAGCTTTTATATCAGGAGCAATCTCTCTTTGATGTAATATCAACCTTGATTTATGGTGCTGTTATTGCTTTTTGTGCTTAATGTTCCTATGAAAAAAATTGAACAGTACTTAGTTAAATTGAAGGTAAAGGCAGAGTTGCGTCGTCCGATTGCCATGGTATTTGTTTTTCCTAGCTCTTATCTTAATCGTGATTGCTCTTTTTGGTTTTTGGTGCTGCCAACCCCTAGCCCAGACTATTAGTCAGCTGGGAACAGTCCTTTCAACAGTCCTTACTCAACTTGGGAAATTGCTAGGCAGCTCGGAATTTGTAACCAAAGACATGTTGTCAACTATCGTATCAGGCATACAGGGACAATCTAGTTCTATTAGCCAAGCTTTGATAGGTTTTTTTATCAGGTCTGACTAGTAATATCGGCAATATTTTTTTCAAGTTTGATGAATGCCTTTTTGATTATAGTCTTCACCTTTTTCATTTTTTTATCCAGTAAGGAACATCTGGCAGCGATGACGAGTCGACTTCTAAAAGTTTTTTTCTTCCAGAGAAGGTGGTGATAAAGTTGACTTACATTGGACAAGTAGCACTAGAGACTTATGACCAATTTTTGATGAGTCAGCTGATTGAAGCAGTTATCATAGGAGTTATGATAGCGGTTGGTTACAGCGTGTTTGGGATACCCTATGGAGTAATGACAGGTATCTTTGCAGGAGTGCTATCGTTCATTCCTTATGTAGGGCCTATGATTGCTTGTGTTGTGGGAGCGATTTTTATCTTCACAGTGAGTCCTACTCAAGCCTTACTTTCTCTTCTTCTATATCAAGTTATACAGCTGATTGAAGGAAACCTTATTTATCCTAGAGTTGTAGGTCAGTCTATTGGTTTGCCAGCTATTTTCACGCTTGCGGCTGCTAGTATTGGAGGCAATCTCTTTGGCTTACTTGGGATGATATTCTTTACACCGATATTTGCTGTTATCTATCGATTGGTTAAGGAATTTGTCGTTGCAAAGGAAAATCAGCTAGATTAAGAAAAACTAAATTTAATAAGATATACTGAGAAGAGAGTGAGAGATTCTCTTCTCTTTTATTTTTAAATACTTTTCTACAAAAAGCTATTAGACGTTAAAAAAAGCCTTGGTTTCAAGGCTTATTTCTGTTGATTTAGATGTGCCCCCTGCAGGGCTCGAACCTGCGCCCCATAGCTTAAGAGTCTACTGCTCTACCAACTGAGCTAAGGAGGCAACAGAAAAAGCTGAGAATGTAACTTCCCAGCTATTTTAATATGCCCAAAATGGCAGCTAGATTATTTACGAAAGGCATCAAGGATATAGGTGAAACCAACAATTAAAAATGCAAAGGCAACGACATAAACGACAAAGACACTTGTAGCTACTGGATTGAACAAAATCACTAGACCTAGTAAAAATGCAAGCAACGCTATCCACATGATATGGTTGCCAATAATAGGGAAAATCAATCCCAGACGATTGCCTTTAAAGAAAACTATAATGGCTTCTACAATTAACCAAATTCCTAAAATAGTTGGAATGACAACTGGCAGCGTCACAAAGCCATAGGCAACGAGGTAAAGAGCTAAGAGAAGATTAACAATCCCTTGGAAAAGATGAGCTGGTGAGCGAAGCTCTTTTGGTACAGAGAAATAGCCTAAAATAGCTGCTATAGAAGAAACCAGTAAACCAAATGCAATCCACCAGCTGTAAGCAACAAGATTAGCTACTGGGTTTGTAAATAGGAAAAGTCCTAAAAAGGACAAAAAAACAACTCCTGCAAGGAATAGCAGTAAACGATTAGAAAAATTTCATTTCAATACCCCCTATATAGTATAGTATGGTTTGATAATAAAAAAATATTATACACCTTTTTAGAGGAAATGTCAATAAACAAAAATGGAAAAATTTGGAAGTTTCAGTCTGATTTATGAAAAGAAAAATCAGTTTTTATTATTTTGAAAATAAAAAAAGAGAAGATAAAAATTTGTCTTCTCTACATGAAAAATATTGTATGGAATCAAAAGCAAAAAGTAACTGGCTTTTACACTATTTGTAAAGATGTAATTTGATTCAAAAAAAGAAAAGATAGATTTAAAATGTGGGGCAAATGATGGGGCAAATCAGTTATAGACAAGCAAAAAAAGCCTTATAAATCAAGGCTTTTTTCCTGTTGATTTAGATGCCCCCTGCAGGATCGAACCTGCGACCCACGGATTAAGAGTCCGCTGCTCTGCCAGCTGAGCTAAGGAGGCAATAGAAAAAAAGCTGTATTGGTGTCGGACCTTCACGATTTGTATTGAACCCGCGCAATTAAGCAGGTGGGCAACTCGCTCTAACTGAAGCTGCTTCCGCGTGACACGGCTTGCATGCTGTTAGAAGTCTTTTGTTTCCCTAATAATACAAAAAATAGTCGGTCAACACTTAAGTGTGAAGTCGTACACCACAGCGTTTCTATAATTATAATACCATAAATTTTGAAAAATTCAAGAGAAAAATGTGATTTTTTGCAAACGATGTCATCATTTTTTTAAGTCATCAATCTTATCCTTAGTCATCCCAAGGGCTCGCTCGTATTTACCATTCTCATTAGGAGTGAAATAATTGGCGTCTTTTATCTTGTCGGGCAGATAGTCCTGCTTGACCCAATTGCCAGGATAGGAGTGAGGGTAGAGATAGTCCTGTGCGTTGCCCAATTCCTTGCTGCCGGCATAGTGTCCGTCGCGTAAGTGGCGGGGAATGGGAAGATTTCCATTCTTTCGTAAGTCAGCTAAGGCCTTGTCCATGGCCAGATAGGCTGAGTTAGACTTGGGCGATAGAGCTAGATCGATGACAATATTGGCAATAAGGATACGAGCTTCAGGAAAACCGATCCGCTGAGCTGCCTCCAGAGCTGTAACGGTATGGACTTGAGCGTCAGGATTTGCTAGGCCAATATCTTCGTAAGCGATAACGGTCAAACGTCGAGCTAGGCTAGGCAGGTCTCCTGCCTCAATGAGGCGTGCTGCGTAGTGGAGACTGGCATTGACATCGGAGCCACGGATAGACTTCTGTAGGGCAGAGAGGACATCGTAATGGCCATCCCCGTCCTTATCCATGGTGATATAGCTCTTTTGCAGGCTGTTTTCCATGACATCGAGCGTGATGTGGCGAATGCCCTTGCTATCTTCTGGGGTAGAGAGTACGGCTAGGTCCAGCGAGTTATAGGCGGAGCGCAGGTCTCCGTTGGTAGAGATGGCAATGAATTCCAGAGCCTCATCATCTAGCTCTACTGGAAAATCAAATCCTCGCTCCTTATCCGTCAAGGCTAGCTGAATGGCTGTCCGGATGTCGTCGTTGCTTAGGGGCTCAAGCTCAAATATCTGAACCCGGCTCCTGATAGCAGGAGTGACAGAAAAGAAAGGATTTTCTGTCGTCGCTCCAATCATGATGACCAGACCGCTTTCTAATAGTGGCAGCAGAAAGTCTTGTTTTGTTTTATCCAAACGGTGAATCTCATCCAGTAGGAGAACCAGTCCGCCGGAGAATTTAGCCTCTTCAGCGATTTCTTGCAGGCGCTTCTTGCTATCTACCGTGGCATTAAAGGTCCGAAAGGCGTATTTAGTTGTGCCGGCAATAGCCGAGGCGATAGAGGTCTTGCCGATGCCGGGTGGTCCGTAGAGAATCATCGAGGACAGGCGGTTAGCTTCAACCATACGGCGGATGATTTTCCCGGGTCCGACCAGATGTTGCTGGCCGATAATCTGATCAATATCGGTCGGCCGCATGCGCAGGGCGAGGTTTTCTGGCATAAGATTTCCTTTCTGCAAGTGTTTTTCTTAGCTTTTTGTGTTACTATTGTAGATAGTAATATTTTATCACAATGAAAAGAGGAAATCATGGCTAAGTACGGTTTTTTGGAGATATTGGACGAGGAAATGGGGAAGAGCTTTCCTTTTGATTATGAAATAAACTGGGACAAGAAGAATCACGCAGTGGAAGTGGCCTTTCTCCTTGAGGTTCAAAATCCAGGTGGGATTGAGACGGTTGATGCTGAGGGCAATGCCTCGGCTGAAGATATTTACTTTGAGGAAACCGTGCTTTTCTATAATCCGGTCAAGTCTCGTTTTGAGGCCGAGGATTATCTGGCGGTTCTTCCCTATGAGCCGAAGAAAGGGCTGTCACGGGAGTTTCTAGCTTATTTTGTGGATTTCCTAACCCAAACAGCTGAGTCTGGCCTTGATGCGCTCATGGACTTTTTAGCAGATTCAGAGGCGGCAGAGTTTGAGATGGCTTGGAATGCTGAGGCTTTTGAAAATGGCAGAGCTGACTTGGCTGAGACAGACTTTTATCCCTATCCGAGGTATTAGGAGGCGCTGATGACAGATGAAGAAGGACTAGATTTGCTGCACAAACAGATGGAGTTTTCTGGCTGCAAGATTGCCTTGCTCTGTGATGATAAGCTACTGACTATCTTGCGAGACGATATTTCAACTATTCCTTGGCCCAATATGTGGGAGCTGCCAGGCGGTGGCCGAGAGAACGAGGAGACCCCCTTTGAATGTGTTCAAAGAGAAGTTTTCGAAGAGCTTGGTTTGAAGCTTGAAGAAGTAGCTATTGTCTGGGCTAAGGAATATCAAGGCATGCTTGATCCAGCCAAAACCTCGATTTATGGTGGGAACCATCACTCAGGAAGAATTTGCCAGTATCACCTTTGGCGATGAGGGGCAGGCTTATCAGATGATGGATGTGAGCCAGTTCTTATCAGATAAAAAGGTTATTCCGCAGTTGAAGGACAGGTTGAGAGATTATTTGGAGGTGCGAGCATGATTCATATTGAACGGGCGAGAGCTGAGGATTTAGAGACCATTATCGCCATTCAGCGAGCGAGTTTTAAGGCCGTTTATGAGAAATATCAGGATCAATACGACCCCTATCTGGAGGAGCGAGAGCGGATTCGCTGGAAGCTGGTTGAGCGGCCCAATAGTTTTTATTATTTTGTCAAAGACGACGAGAAGATTCTGGGCTTTATCCGCTTGAATACAAATGACGAACAGACAGCAGGCTGGATTGGGACAGTGGCGATTTTGCCAGAGCACCAGAATAAAGGATATGGCTCTGAGGGGCTTGGCCTGATAGAGGAGACATTCTCCACCATTAGGCAATGGGATTTGTGTACGGTTTTCCAGGATAAAGGCATGGTGGCTTTTTATGAGAAAAACGGCTATCATCAGACCCATACGGAGCCCGAAAAAGAGGGCATGGATATGGTCTATATGACAAAGACAACGAAATAAACAAAGAAAGGATTGTTCAGTTAAATTTCTAAACTGAACACGCCCTAAAAACTGTGGCAAAAAGATAAAGTTCTCTTAGACGCAAACGTCGTCAGAGAATTTCCTATTTTGGCTTTGTGTTTTACGGGCTTGGTATTTAATAATGGACACTTGGCAGGAATTAACGATTGAAGTGAAGCGTGAGGCGGAAGAAGCAGCCTCTAATATTCTGATTGAGCTGGGCAGTCAGGGCGTGGCTATCGATGACAGCGCAGATTATCTGGGGCAGGTCGACCAGTATGGTGAGCTTTTTCCAGAAGTTGAGCAGAGCGAGCGAGTCAAGATTACTGGCTACTATCCGGATTCTGTGGATATAGAGGCCGTTGCGGCCCAGGCCAATGAGCGACTGGCTGAGCTGGATGGTTTCGGATTGGAGACGGGAGATATTCAGCTGACTCGGCAGGAACTGGCTGAGGAAGACTGGGCGGATAACTGGAAGAAGTACTTTGAGCCGGCTCGGATCACCCATGACTTGACTATTGTGCCGTCCTGGACGGACTATGAGGGAACAGCTGGTGAGAAGATTATCAAGCTGGATCCTGGCATGGCCTTCGGTACGGGCACTCACCCGACGACCAAGATGAGCCTCTTTGCGCTGGAGCAGGTCTTGCGAGGCGGAGAAACTGTGCTGGATGTGGGTACAGGTAGCGGTGTCCTCTCCATTGCCAGCTCTCTCTTAGGCGCTAAGGACATCTACGCCTATGATTTAGATGAGGTAGCGGTGCGAGTGGCGCAGGAAAATATCGAGCTCAATCCTGGTATGGAGAATATCCATGTGACGCCGGGGGATCTTCTCCGAGGTGTAGAAATCAAGGCGGACGTCATTGTTGCCAATATCTTGGCCGATATTCTCGTCCATCTGACAGAGGATGCCTATCGTTTGGTCAAGGATGAGGGCTATCTGATTATGAGTGGGATTATTTCTGAGAAGTGGGAAATGGTGCGCGAGTCAGCGGAAGCGGCAGGATTTTTCCTGGAAACGCATATGATTCGGGGCGAATGGAATGCCTGTGTCTTTAAGAAAACGCAGGACATTTCGGGCGTGATAGGTGGTTAGATGCAGCAGTATTTTATAAAAGGAAGTCCTCAGTCCCCTCTGGTGGTAACGGATAAGGATACGGCCAAACATATGTTTTCAGTCATGCGGCTCAAAGAGGACGAACAAGTCACATTAGTCTTTGATGATGGTGTGAAACGGCTGGCTCGGGTGTTAGACCCCGGCCAGCAGAGCTTGGAAATCGTGGAGGAGTTAGCAGACAATACCGAGCTGCCGGTTCAAGTGACCATTGCTTCAGGCTTTCCCAAGGGTGATAAGTTGGAATTTATCACTCAAAAGGCAACGGAGCTAGGAGCCTGTGCTCTCTGGGGCTTTCCAGCTGAGTGGTCGGTGGCTAAGTGGGATGGCAAAAAGCTGGCCAAAAAGAGTGAAAAACTGGAGAAAATTGCTCAGGGAGCAGCGGAGCAAAGCAAGCGCAATCTGATTCCAGAGGTTCGGCTCTTTGATAAAAAGGCAGACTTTCTGGCGGCCTTGGCAGCCTTTGACCGCATCATCGTGGCTTATGAAGAATCGGCCAAAGAAGGAGAAACTGCGGCTCTAGTCCGGGCTCTGTCAGGCTTGGAAACCGGCGCAAAAGTGCTCTTTATCTTCGGACCGGAGGGCGGTCTATCGTCAGATGAAATAGCAGCCTTTCACCAAGCAGGGGCAGTCTCCGCTGGTCTAGGTCCACGTATCCTGCGGGCTGAAACTGCTCCGCTTTATGCCTTGACGGCAGTCAGTGTTTTGTTGGAATTGAGCGATGACAGTCTTTAAAAAGCAAAATCAGCAGCCATTTTGGCTGCTGATTTTTTAATCATTATTGTCTTTCTCGTTTTTTGAAGGTGAAGATTCCTGCAAGTCCGGTCATGGCAAGTCCCAAGAGTCCGAGTGAGGACGTCTTTTCTCCGGTTGCTGGGAGGCTTTCTGCTCCTGCCTGTCTGTGGAACGCTTGCTTGTTTGTGCTAGGGTCAACAGCAGTCAAGACAGGGAAGTCTACTCTACTATGCTGCAGGTTGGCTGCTTCAACTGCGATAGTAGGAGAGCTTGGTTGCTCAATAGGAACCGGTTCAGTTTTCGGTGCGACGTAGACGAATTTGTATTCGCCGAATCCTTCTTGGGCAGATGCCGCTAGATAGACGATGTCTCCGTCAGTACCAATCAAGTTCTTGGCCTTATCAGCTGTCAGGAAGCGCAGGTCCAGTCCCTTGATGGTATCAGCGAAATGCCAGTTTTGATCTGCACTTGGATTGATATTTTTGACAGCCAAAATATAATTGATGATAGCTTGGCGGTTTTCCAGATTGAGCAGACGATTGAGGCTGGCTTCTCGAACACCAGGGAAGTTACCGTTAGACCGGTAGTTGTTGGTCACGACGATAAATTCCTGATTTGGATCAATCTCCTTGCCTTGGTATTTCAGATTACGGACTCGACTGGCATTTGGGTTGGCCAGTTTACCTTCGCGGTCGTATTTATTAGGCTGGGTAATGTCAAACTCATAGGTAACACCGTCGATAACATCAAAGTTATAAGTCCGGTAGTCAGTATTGACCAGATTTTGCGGTTGGCTATTATTTGGATCAATGGTATTGAATTGTCCAGCTGACATTTCCAACCATTCTTTGAGTTGAGCACCGTTGACCTTGAGGATAGCAGTGACATTGTCATAGAGATAGAGGTCTGCTACGTTCTTGATGGCAATAGGACCAGCTGGAATGTCTGTGTAGGCCGTTGCATCCCCACGAGTTCCTGCCTTGAAAGGAGCAGCTGCAGACAGAATGGGAAGGTTGGCTTCAGGCGTGCCAGCCAGCTCTTGCTTAGCATACCAAAGCTGGGCATTGTTGACGATTTGCACGGATGGATCGTCTTTGACCAGAGAGAAGTAGCTTGTAATCGGTGCAGTTGTAGTGCCGACTTGCTGGCGGACATAGTTAATAGTTCCTTGGTGGGATTCTTTGGCAATGTCAATGACGCGCTGATCTGCTACATTAGACTTGGTATCTACCTTGCGGATGGAGCCCTTGCTGTCAGTGACTTTCCATTTGCCATCGGTATAGTTTAGCTTGAGGTCAATGACGCCCAGATGGTCGCCGTATTTCCAGCCATGGTTACTGGAGTGCCGTTGATTTTACCGTTGACACCGTCTACGCCAGGGTATTTTTCGTAGAAGCCAGTTCCATTTCCGCTTGGGAATTCTGCGTGGGAATGGCCCGTTACAACAGCATCCACACCTGGCAGGCTAGCGATTTGATAACCTTCATTTTCCTCGCCTTTTTCATACTTGTCATCTCCGATACCAGAGTGAGAAAGTACCAAAGTGATGTCTGCACCAGCCTTGCGCATCTCAGGAATGATGTCTCGAATAGCCTCAACAGAATCGCGAACAACCACTTTTCCTTCTAGGTTCGCCTTATCCCAGTTGAGAATCTGCGGCGGTACAATCCCAGTCACACCAATCTTGACAGTCGTCAAGCGACCCTGAGTATCCGTAAAGGTCTTTTCGATGATTTTGTAAGGCTGGTAGATGAATTTACCAGTTGCTGGATCTAGCACATTGGCATTGACAAGAGGCATGCCTGCTGTCTCGATTACGCGGTTCAGATAGTCCAGACCGTAGTTGAACTCATGGTTGCCTAGTGTACCAGCTTCAAAGCCCAGAGCCTGCAGGGCAGCGTACATAGGGTGCTGCTCGCCCTTCTCCACAGGATCTACAATTGCCTTGTAAGTTCCCAGCGGCGTTCCTTGGATGGTATCGCCATTGTCTACCAAGAGGACGTTTGGATTTTCTTTCTTGGCCTTCTCGATCAGCACGGCAGTCTTAGCCAGTCCCAAAGTCTCCACTGGCTTGTCCTGATAGTAGTCGTAGTTGACCAAGTTGGTATGGAGGTCGGTCGTTGCCAAGATACGAACATCGACAGTCTGTCCCTCCACGGGCTTAGTATCCTCAGTAGCCGCTACATTTCGGGCCATAGCCATCAGAGCATCAGCATTTCCACTGGTATTTTCCAGGGAAATAGCAGAGCTAGGATCCGTGCTCTCTGGTGTCGCAGTAGCTTCAGTAGGATTTGCAGCAGTCGTTGGTTTTGCTTCCGCTGCGCTGCTTTCTACTGGAGCAGGATTAGCAGTGACAGCTGGAGTATTCTCATCAGCCTGAACAGCATTTACAGCTGCCGCAAGAGCTGCTGTACTTAAAAGCACAACCGTTTTTTGAAGGGATGATTTAGACATAATATCTCCTTTGTTAAAATGAATTTCAGACTTATATTATACTATATTAAAGCGCTCTCATCAAGAAGAAATTTCCAGTTTAGAGCTTTTATGCTTTCTAATATTGGTTTGAAAATACTGAATGAAGACATCAGCAGATAAGCGAATAATTAGATGGAGGTAGAATAAAATAGAGTTTTAAAAATTTATGCTACACTATAGAGTGACTGAAATAAGTTACTTTGCTAAGCATAATAATCAAGGAGAATATCATGAAAAAGAGAATTTTTCTCAAAATATTACTTTTAGGGGGAGTCATGATAGGATTAATAGGATGTGGAGAAAAGAGGGGCAGCCGAGATTGGATTGAGAATAAGGTAGCTGAAGTGAGTCGCGTCTATCCCACTGAAAACCTATTGGATTTGTTTAAGCAATTTCCGTATGGGTTTAAAGTAGAGCAAGTGTATATCAAACGGGGGACTTATCTTATCGAAATGTCTTTACAAGGGGATAGTAGTAATCACACAATTTCTGGAGTGCTAACCAAGACACGGGCTTCTGATGATATTACTGAAAAGCCAGAAGAAACAATAAGAGTTGATTATATAGATGGGAAATTTGTCTTTTCTGATGAGGGGCAAGCGAAAGAATTATGGCCTTTTGATGGATTCTTATTTCAAAAGTTAACCATTAATCAGTCTTTTCTATCTTCTTTATCTATGAAATCCAAAAGTTATAATGGCAACAACGGGGCGTTTGATATTTATTATTCAGTTCAAAATCAAACTATCAATCAGTATTTTCACAAAAATGAAAGAGAGCAGGCAACTTTAGGATTTGGAAGTTCGAACCGAAACGACGATTATTACTATTATTCAGTAACTGTCAACTACGACAATGTTTATTCATTTAGAGAAACCGTGTCAAATTAAAAGGAGATAAAAAATTGTTAACAGTGACATTCCTACGTTAGATGCTTCAAATTTAGCATGTTATCTACTTTGATAAAATCATTATTAGGAGCAATTGCCTCACCGCCTTGTATCCGTTTTCATGTTTTGGTATAATAGTGGTGAGCTCACTTGGGTAAGTCGGAAAGGGAAATAAAACGGAAAAAATCAGACTGCCTAAGCTGAGAAGCGTATCTGCATTCTTTGCCTGATAAGGAGAGGAGGTTCGCCATGACTATGTCTGCCTTATTTGAGTTGTTTGTCGCCCTTTTAGGTGTGGCATCTACTTGCTACCTTGTCTACGCTTATTGTCAATTTATCAAGGAAGAAGTTCATCACTTTCTTCACCACACCCCGCCCGTTTAAGGCGGGTTTTTGCTTTTGGTAAAATAGTTTATATTATATAATGAAACTGACAAAGATTGAGGAGTGTTTATATGTCTAAGAGAAGAAATAGGATTAAGGGGCTTATTGGCCTAAGTGTATTGATATTGCTGGGAGGAGGCCTCTACCTAGCTCATAAAAATCATGAATTTCAGAATGAGATGACAAGAATTGTCCACAGTAAGAAAGTGAAGAATCTAATAGAAAAGAAATTAAAAAAATTAGATTCTCATGCTTTAACGGATAAGGGGAAAATTCAATCCTATAAAATTGATGATAGAAGCATTCGTCATAATCCAATGGGAGGCATTATGTTTGATATTATCATTAATGATGACCCTGATATTGTTGGGTCAACAGGCCTTAGAAAATATGGAGAGAATGAGGAGATACGAACTGTTGGTATGGATAGGTCAAAAGGTCTTCAGAAGTTGCTAGAGGAGTGATGGCCAAAGAGTCATAAGGAGATTTCTTTATTTAGAGGTGAATATATGAAGAAAAAACATAAAATTGTCTTATCAGTTGTTAGCTTGTTTGTGGCTGCTTGCATAGGAGTAGGTCTCTACCTAGCTCATAAAAATCAAGAATTTCAAAATGAAATGTTCAGGATTGTTCACAGTGAGGAAGTGCGGAAGCTAATTGAAGAAGATTTAAGGAGAAAGGATCCTCATGCTTTAACGGATAAGGGAAAAATTCGTTCTTATAAAATAGATGATAGCTCCATTAAACATAATCCGATGGGGGGTATTATGTTTCATATTATCATTAATGATAGTATAAGTATGGTTGGGAAGACTGGTCTTCAGATGGATGGTGAGAATGGGAAAATTCGTACGGATGGTATGACTGAATCAGCGGGTTTGCAGGCGTTGTTGGAAAGTGACGACAAGTGATTCACTATTCTAGTTATAGCGAAAACCTCTTGCTTTAATTGGAATTGCAAAGTCTATACCACATACTAAATTATAATAGTCGTAGGAGTGTCTAATGAAGCAAAAACATAAAATTATCTTATCAGTTGTTAGCTTGTTTTTAGTTCTTTGTCTGGGAGGAGGAATATACTTGACTTACAAAAATCAAGAATTCCAGAATGAGATGATAAGAATTGTCCACAGTGAGGAAGTAAAGAAATTGATTGTGGAAGAATTAAAAGCAATCGATCCAAATGCTTTAACGGAGAAAGGGAAAATCCGTTCCTATAAAATTGATGATTCAACCATTCGTCATAATCCGATGGGAGGCATTATGTTTGATATTATCGTCAATGATAGTATAAGTATGGTTGGGAAAATGGGAATTCAAAAAGATGGCGGAAGTGAGCAACTAAGCTCAGTAGGTATGGATGAATCAGTAGGTTTGCAAGCTTTGGTAGGGGAATGATGACAAGTGATTCACTATTCTAGCTATAGCGAAAACCTCTTGCTTTAATTGGAATCGCAAAACCTATACCACATACTAAATTATAATAGTCGTAGGAGTATCTCATGAAGCAAAAGCATAAAATTATCTTATCGGTTGTCAGTTTGTTTTTAGCTCTTTGTCTGGGAGGAGGAATATACCTGACTCACAAAAATCAAGAATTCCATAATGAGATGACAAGAATTGTCCACAGTGAGGAAGTTAGAAAAATGATTTTAGAAGCATTAAAAGAAGAAGATCCGAATGCTTTAACGGATAAGGGGAAGATTCGCTCTTATAAAATAGATGATGCGAGTATTCGTCATAATCCGATGGGGGGGATTATGTTTCATGTTATAATTAATGACGATTCGGATGCTATATTTAAATTTGGTATAAGGAAATATGGTGAAGATGGTAGAATGAGTTTAGTTGGTGGTTCTCTTACGGAAAAACTTCAACAGTTATTAGAGGAGTAGATTATATGACTTATAGCGATAAAGAAAAGAACGAAATTGCTTGGGAAGAATATACTAGTTATAAAATCGGTGACAAGGCAAAGTATGGTGAGCAGAGAAAGATGTTTGGATATGTTTCTGATATTTTTAGTGATTCTACTGGAACTAATATAAAGAATGAAGATGGTCTGAACAATGTCTTCAAAAGGATGGACGAGGAACGGTTTGGTTTAGATGGTTATGTCATTACAGATAAAAAGGTGGGGGGGAATGTTAAACCTGAGGATGTAAAAGAAATTACCGTGTTATTTCAAGGATCTGAGTTTAATCTCTCTTCTATTAAAGGTGTAAAAGGCTCGATAAATGATTGGGGAATTACAGATACTCAGATGGCTGTGAATATTTTGCGTTCTCGGTACCTTGGCACTAATATGGGAGTGGCTAAACAGCAGGAGTTGGCAGCAAAGGGGCTTAAAGAAATGATGGATAAGTATCCGAATGCTCGGGTTAGTCTCTACGCTCACTCTCTGGGGTCAATGGATGGCCAGGTCGCTTTGGCAAGTCTAGAAGACAGCTATCTGCAGCGGATTGATGGGGCCTATCTATATGAGGGGCCCAATACCTATCTAGTTTTAACTGATAAACAGAGGAAGCAAGTTGATAAAATCAAGTACAAAATTTTTAACTATGTTGATCCGAAAGACTTCATTGCTATGCAGTACCCAGAAACGGGGAGCGAGGGAGTTGTTGGGACACTTGTAAAAATTAACAGTAAGGGAAAAGATAACTGGATTCAACAGCATATGTGGGGTGGTTATGAATATGACTCAGGTTATTTAAATGTGAGAGAGTCAGATCTTCAGGATTACCGCCTTGCCCGCGCCAAGCAAGCTATGGAGCAGCTTGATATTAAGAAAAAAGCATTGAGTGAACGCTATCAGAAAATGGTTGCTGCTGGTTATACTAGAACTGAAATGATTTACCTAGATAGTGAGCAAGCTACGACTTTTGCATCCAGTTTGCAAAACTTGGCAGCTATTTCGACTGAAGCAATTATGGCTTTGTGATTATGGTGTATCTAAAGTCAGTGGAAGGTGGGATGCTCTGTTAGCTCAAGCTCAGGCGATGCCGAATGTCTCTAGACTGTTAAGTGAAGCAGAGGTGATAGATGCTCTTGCTCAAGTAGGAGCTACAAAGGATACCGTTGAAACTAGCATCATAACTGAGCTGAAAGATTTGCGGAACAAAGCCGTCAAGACTAAAGAAGAATTTGATGGACTAAGTTCTAAACTTCTTAATGGAATTCAAGAATTAGTGAAAAAGGATGAGGGGCTTGCTAGGGAGTACAAAAGATGGGGCAACATATAGAGAATAAGAAGGATAAGCTTTATGAACGGCTCAGGAGTACTCAAGAACGCTATAATGCGGAATATGATAAATATTTAGATGAGAAGCGAAATTTCGAAGAAATGATGACTGAAACGGATGACCTCTATCATTCTGCAAGGCAGCATTGGCGGAAGTTCAGAAGGAAAGAGATGATGTCAAAAAAAACGTCTCTACTATTGCGACAGACTGGGATCGGTCTGTGGGACAGATTATAGGTGGCTTAAATCAAGTTTTGATCGGTCAATTTTCTAATCAAGTCAAAGAAAGTGCCCAGCAAAAGAGAAGTGGTATTCAGGAATTGCAGGATAATAAGTAAGGCTTTGTTTTTACCAGCCTCGCACCGGATAACTCCCGCCCGTTTAAGGCGGGTTTTTATATGAACCGTCTTCTAGGTTTTCATATTGGGCTAAAAGTGATAAAATAGTAGGCAGGAATTGGAGAGACGAGATGCCAAAAGAAGTGAATTTGACGGGCGATCAGGTATTGGCCCTTACGAGAAAATATCTGGCTGCGGAGGATGTGGCCTTTATACAGAAAGCTTTGATCTATGCGATTGACTGTCACAGTGGGCAGTTTCGCAGGTCAGGTGAGCCTTATATTGTGCATCCTATTCAGGTGGCAGGAATTTTGGCCACGCTCAAGCTAGATGCGGTAACGGTTGCCTGCGGCTTTCTGCATGATGTGGTTGAGGATACCCGTGCAACGCTGGATGATTTGGAAAGAGAGTTTGGGACGGATGTGCGCGTGATTGTGGATGGGGTTACCAAGCTGGGCAAGGTCAAGTACAAATCCCACGAGGAGCAGCTGGCGGAAAACCATCGCAAGATGCTGATGGCCATGTCGGAGGATATCCGGGTTATTTTGGTCAAATTGGCAGACCGTCTCCACAATATGCGGACGCTGAAGCATCTGCGCAAGGATAAGCAGGAGCGGATTTCCCGAGAAACAATGGAAATCTACGCACCCTTGGCTCATCGCCTAGGGATTTCCAGTGTCAAGTGGGAGCTGGAAGATTTGTCTTTCCGTTATCTCAATGAAGTGGAATTCTACAAAATTTCCCACATGATGAAGGAGAAGCGTCGGGAGCGTGAAGAACTGGTAGAAGAGGTGGTTCAGAAGATTGAGACCTATGCTGGCGAGCGCAATCTGCATGGTAAGATTTATGGCCGGCCCAAGCATATCTACTCGATCTATCGCAAGATGCAGGACAAGAAGAAGCGTTTTGATGAGATTTATGATCTGATTGCCATTCGCTGCATCTTGGATACTCAAAGTGATGTTTATGCCATGCTGGGCTACATTCATGAGCTTTGGCGGCCGATGCCGGGGCGGTTCAAGGATTATATTGCCAACCGCAAGGCCAATGGTTACCAGTCTATCCATACGACCGTTTATGGCCCCAAAGGTCCGATTGAGTTTCAGATTCGGACCAAGGAAATGCATGAGGTCGCTGAGTATGGGGTTGCGGCTCATTGGGCTTACAAGAAAGGTGTCAAGGGACAGGTAGACAGCAGAGAATCAGCCATCGGGATGAACTGGATTAAAGAGCTGATGGAGCTGCAGGACCAGTCTAACGATGCCAAGGATTTTGTTGACTCGGTCAAGGAGAGCTATCTAGCTGAGGAAATTTACGTCTTCACACCGGATGGAGCAGTGCGTTCTCTGCCCTAAGGACTCAGGGTCCAATTGACTTTGCCTATGAGATCCACACTAAGGTCGGTGAGAAAGCCACGGGAGCTCAAGGTCAATGGACGCATGGTTCTCTGACAACCAAGCTTAGGACAGGTGATCAGGTGGAAATCATCACCAATGCTAACTCCTTCGGACCGAGCCGCGACTGGCTCAATATTGTCAAGACCAGCAAGGCCAGAAATAAAATCCGTCAGTTCTTTAAAAAAATCAAGACAAGGAGCTGTCTATCTCCAAAGGGCGGGAGCTCTTGCAGGCTCAATTCCAGGAGCATGGCTATGTAGCTAATAAGTACATGGACAAGAAGCACATGGAAGAAGTGCTGCAGAAGACAAGTTATAAGACTGAAGAGGCGCTTTTTGCGGCGATTGGCTTCGGTGAGATTGGTGCCATTAGTATTTTCAACCGTTTGACAGAAAAAGAGCGTCGTGAGGAAGAGCGGGCCAAGGCCAGAGCAGAAGCGGAGGAATTGGTCAAGGGCGGCGAAGTCAAGGTCGAAAACAAAAAAGACACTCTCAAGGTTAAGCACGAAGGTGGTGTAGTCATTCAGGGGGCGTCTGGTCTCCTCATCCGGATTGCCAAGTGCTGTAATCCTGTACCGGGTGATGATATTGTCGGCTATATTACCAAAGGGCGCGGTGTAGCCATTCACCGGCAGGACTGCATGAATCTCAAGGCCCAGGAAAATTACGAGCAGCGGCTGATTGATGTGGAATGGGAAGACAACAATACGACCAAAGAGTACACGGCTCACATTGATATTTACGGTCTCAACCGGTCTGGCCTCCTCAACGATGTGTTGCAGGTTCTGTCTAATACCACCAAAAACATTTCAACAGTTAATGCTCAACCGACCAAGGATATGAAATTTGCTAATATCCACGTTTCTTTTGGTATTGCTAATCTGTCCATGCTGACGACGGTGGTGGATAAGATCAAGAGCGTGCCAGAAGTCTACTCGGTCAAGCGGACCAATGGTTGATCCATTTCGGAAATCATTATCGAGCTGTAAGTTACCCTTGGTGACTTGCTTAAATCAAAGGAAAAGATATGAAAATAGTGATTCAGCGCGTGAAACGTGCTCAGGTCAGCATTGACCAGCAGCTGCGCAGCAGTATTGGACAAGGCCTCCTGCTCTTAGTAGGAGTCGGTCCTGACGATAGTCAAGAGGATATGGATTATGCAGTCAGGAAGATTGTCAATATGCGGATTTTTTCCGATGATGAGGGCAAGATGAACCTGTCTATCAAGGACATTGGGGGAGAGATTTTGTCGATTTCCCAGTTCACTCTGCATGCAGATACCAAAAAGGGTAATCGGCCAGCTTTTGTCAAGGCTGCTCCGCCAGAGATGGCTAGCAATTTTTATGATGCCTTCAATCTTGCCTTGCAGCAGGAGGTGCCAACTCGGACGGGGATTTTTGGAGCAGACATGCAGGTAGAACTAATCAATGATGGTCCAGTGACCATTATCTTGGATACAAAGAATCGCTGATAAGACAAGAAGAATGAAAAGAGGCTGGGACAAAAGTCTAGCCTCTCAATTGTCTTTGGATTGTCGAGCAAGACGCAGTGGTTGAGTGGGCTCTACTACGCTGATTTCATCAGCTTTTACAGCCCTACTCAACTGTGCGGAGGTGGGACGACGAAATCGAATTCTAACGAATTCCCGATTTCTGTCCCACTCTCTAATTTTTTTAGCTTCTGCAGCAATGAGGCTGTGGCTTCAGGCTTCATTTCTAAAAACTACCAATAATTTCTTGAGGAATGACTTCTTTGATGGTCGTCACTAGCTGATTGATAAGCTTTAACGCTTCAGCGGGCTCAGTGTAGAGCTTTTGAAAATAGGTATGTATATTTTCTTCAAAATGCTGAGGTAATAGCGTGCAGTTGGTTTTTGCAAACTCCAGCATTCTCTTTTCTCCAGGGTGCGTCTGTTCGTTTAGGGCGAAGAGCAAGTCAAAATAGGAAGCAAAAAATTCACTGCTGCGGTGATTGATACTGAGCAGGTCTTGACGCTTGAGCGCTTTTTCTATTTGTTTGGAGAAAGCTGGCATGGCTTGATCGAGTAGGAGGAGTTGCTTCTTAATAATATTCTTTTTAAGTTCAGCTGGATAAGGCTGTCTGTACTTGTTTTGAAGTGCCTCGTAGCGACCATTTCGGTCGTAGATGATTTTGCTGTGGAGCAGATTGTGCCACATACAGGTGGTGTAGGCATTCTGAGCTTGGTGGTCTAGGACTACAGTCTGCAGGTCTTTATCAAAGCTGTCCAGTGTACGGTAAATGAGCTCAATTTCGATGTTGCTCTTTAACACACAGTCATCCTCTAGTTCCCAAAACTGATTGCCGATTTCCATGTAGGAGCAGTACTTGCTGAGGATATCTCGTCGAGTCAGGGGAGCAATAGAATCTGTTAAGTAGATATAAACATCATAGTCTGAGTCTTTGTCAAAATGCTGTCCAGCACGAGAGCCACCGAGAACAATAGCTTCCACTTGATCTAGCTGGGCAAATTCTTTAAAAAGTTGTTGTGGCATAATTTTTCCTTACTGATTTTTGACATCATTTTAGCAAAATGTAAGCGTGTTGGCAAGAAGGAAAAAACAGCTTTTGGCATGGTACTGAGCTTGAAAAATTGAGACTCCGAGGGGGATGAAGTGGATAAGCAGGAGCTGGGAGTATTTGACTAAAAAGAAAATCATCTAGGATAGATAGGCTGAAAATTTGACTTTGTGTGATAAAATTTTAGGACTTTTTTCTTTCTTTCTTTAATGCATTGTCAGTTTTCTATTTTTTAAACTCAACGCCTTATTTTTATCTGCAACTTTTCTTAGATTTTGAGATAAGTTTTTAAAGAGTTTTTGCAATCATTTAGTCCAAAAATGATAAGCATAGCAAACAAGTTGAAGTGGCGATAATCCTTGATTTGTTTATGTTTATGATTTCTATCATTCTTTAGAAATATTTTAGAATTACTTTATAAATTCTTGAAGTTTGTCTTGTATAATCATATTAAAGAAAAGAAAGGAGTCTCTTATCATGGAAAATCTAGTTCAACAGATGCTGGATGCTCTGATTCAAATCGCTTTGTTTGCTTGCTTCCTTTTGTTTGGTGGTTGATAAGGGCTAGAAGAAAAAGTCCATTTTTAGAATGGCTTGGCTTAAAACCACTAAAAGACACTGGCGGCCGGAAGATCTGGCTGTGGATTTTGTTGGGTTCACTATCTTTCTTGCTTCTTTCGTTTTTGCTAGTATATCCTGCTGTAAAAAATCTGGATACAGCGACTTCGAATTTCTCAGGCCTAGGCTTCCAAGCCTTGCCAGCTGTTCTGATTTATGGTATTTTTCAAACTTCTCTGTCGGAAGAACTGTTATTCAGAGGTTTTCTTTTAAAGAGATTGGCTAGCCGCTTATCCTTTGTAGTGGCCAACACCATACAAGCTGCTCTTTTTGGTCTGCTCCATGGCTTGATGTTTATAACAGTGCTCTCTTGGCAGCAAACTCTGCTCATCATTTTGTGTACGGGTGGCATCGCGGCCTATATGGGCTTTGTCAATGAAAAGAAATCCGATGGCTCCATTTTAGCCAGCTGGATCATACATGCTCTAGCAAATGTGATTACGGGTAGTTTATCGGCATTTATGCTGATTTGATGACAGGTGAGCAAGGTTTAGGTGTAAGTCAAACGAAGCTGCTTCTACTGATTTGCAGGGCTGTCCAGTTTCATTTGCTCAAAAACATAAAGGAAGAAGTCTTTCGAAACTTCGAAATGTCCGTATCTTATCTGAGAAGCATATTGGCGCCACTGAGGATGTTGTCGGACTTGCTCAATAGGGCAGTCTTTGACAGGCTGGTAGTAGCTGACATCTCGCCGGAATGGGAAAAAGCCTTCAAACATCTCTACTTGATAAGCAGTGTCATCTAGAATCTTGCCAACTGCTGTAAAGGCCTGCAATTTTTCCTGACCGTTCAGTTGATAATTGGGGCTGTAGTACAGAAGATAGTCCCCCTTTTTCATTCGGTTCAGCGGCGCTTTCTTACCATGGCAGACTTGGCAAAATCCACCTTCTACACCTCGTAGTACATGTTCTTTTGATACGACACCAATCCAAAATCTAGTCATTTTCTGCCTCCAGTTCCATTAAGAGTTGATTTAATATTTCTGTATTATTTTCTAATTTTCCAAAGAACGCCTGATCAATGCCTTCTGCTAGAGGGAGGGCTTGGTTGACCTTTTGCAGCCCCGTATCCGTTAGAAGTATGATGTTGGCGCGGCTGTCCTTGGGATGGACTTCCCGCATTATCAAACCTTTCTTGACCAAGAGGCGGATGATTTGGGATACGGTCATAACATCCATGTCAGAAAATCGGGCAATATGGGTTTGACTAACCCATTCTTGCTGACGCAGAAGCGCTGCAAGAGTGGTCAGAACGACAAACTGAGGATGGGTCAAATCAATCGTTCTCAGTTTGTTTTTTATCAGCCCATGCCACTTGTGGTAGGCACGGATAAAGAGCAGACCGGTTGATTTTTTGTATTCATCCTTGTAGATGGAGTTAAATTGCGATTTTTCCATTAGCTTCCCCTCTAGATTTTTATAAGTACACTTATTATATTCTGACATCTTATTTTTGTCAATAAAAACCCAGTTTAGACTAAAAAGTCCGAACTGGGTTCTGTTTATAGTTTTTCCACATAAATCTGCTGGGCAATCATAGGATTGATTTGGATTTCTTGGGTTTCTGTCTTGAGGAGATAAGCCTGAGCGAAAGAATCGTATTGGATGAAGGTGATGGTTTGGCCGATTTGCAGGTTATATTTTTCCAAGTATTTGAGCAAGTCAAAGTCATCGTGTACGCGTTTGATGATATAGTCGCCAGGAGCAGAAGCCTCTTCCAGAGTCAGTTGGTTTTCTTCGTCCAGAAGCTCTCCCTTGGCTGGGATGGTGCCTCCGTGAGGACAAGTCTTGGGGTACTGGAGCATGGCATCCAGACGCTCAACGAAACGCTCAGAAACAGTGTGCTCTAGGACTTCGGCTTCCTCATGGATTTCATCAGTCGAGTAGCCGAGATGGTTGACCAGAAAGACCTCAATCAGCCGGTGCTTGCGGTAGAGGTCGGAAACTAGCCTTAGCCCCAAATTAGTCAGCAGGTAGCCGGCTTTTTTATCCTTGACCAGAAGTTCTTCCGCCAGCATTTTTTTCATCATTTCCGTCACAGCCGGAGGTGAAACCTGCATGAGCTGGGCGATTTCTTTATTGGTGATTTTTTTGTGGCGGCTGCCAATCTCATAGATACACTTGAGATAGTCTTCTTTATTTGGGGTCATCTTGCATCCTCGCTGAACTTTCTATCACTAGTATAACAAAAATCACTGTAAGAATACAGTGTCTAAGCCTTTCTTTGATGTTTAGATTTTCTTCATTCGCTTGTAATCGTTTTGCGATTATTATATAATCAAAGCGTACGATTTAAAAAATAAAAAGTAAAAATTCTTTAGCTGGTTTGCAGAAAATTGGCTTGCTTTTTACCTTTTTGCAAAAGGAGAATCCTATTATGAAAAAAAGACAAATGATGGCGTCTCGAGCAGAGAAGTTTACTCGTTTTGGCATTCGCAAATGCAGTCTGGGAGCAGTCTCGGTAGCGATTGCGACTGGTCTGGCCTTTCTTGGAAGTGGAGCAGTGCAGGCAGATCAGCTGGCACCTAGTCAGACAGCTGACAGTGTCGCTATCAGCCAGGCTGTGGAGAACCAAGCTAGCACAGCTACAACTCCGACTGTGACAGAAACCAGTCTGTCAAGTATGGATAAGGCTGCACCAGCACCGGAGGCTGTTAGTCCTGCAGCTAGTCAGATATCTACGTCTTCCGATACCAGTGCTCAGTATACTTCTTCAGATCCTGTAGAAAATGCCCAGCCGAAAAGCGATGTTGTAGCTTCAACAGAGAATCAACCTGCTGTAGCTGAGAACTCAGAAAAAAGTGATGCTTCTAATCAGCCAGCACAACCAGCTTCTGCTGCAGAGCACCCCTTGGCAGCAGCAGAAGTCAAAAAGCCACAGGGCAAGATCACTATTCAGAACAACAATCCGCAGACGGGTGAATTTGATATTGTCGTTTCTGATATTGTTGCCCCAGATGGTCTGAAGTCCGTTTATCTACCGACTTGGTCAGCTGCTAACGACCAAGATGATGTGCAGTGGTACACTGCTGAAAGGCGCGCTGATGGGACCTATTTCAAGCATGTCAGCTACCGCAATCATAAGAACTCTCTGGGTGAGTATAATGTTCACCTCTATTTTGTGAATGATGCAGGCCAGCTGCAGGGAGCAGGTTCGGCTAAGACGGTTGTTACTCGCGCGCAGCCACAGGGTAAAATCACCATTCAGAACAACAATCCGCAGACAGGCGAATTTGATATTGTCGTGTCAGATATTGTAGCCCCAGATGGTTTGAAGTCCGTTTACTTGCCGACTTGGTCAGCTGCTAACGACCAAGATGATGTGCAGTGGTACACCGCTGAAAGACGAGCCGATGGGATCTATTTCAAGCATGTCAACTACCGCAACCATAAGAACTCTCTTGGTGAGTATAATGTTCATCTCTATTTTATGAATGATGCAGGTCAGCTGCAGGGTGCAGGTTCGGCTAAGACGGTTGTTACTCGCGCGCAGCCACAGGGTAAAATCACCATTCAGAACAACAATCCACAGACAGGTGAATTTGATATTGTCGTGTCCGATATTGTAGCCCCGGATGGCCTGAAGGCGGTCTACCTACCGACATGGTCAGCTGCTAACGACCAAGACGATGTGCAGTGGTACACAGCCGAAAGACGCGCTGATGGGATCTATTTCAAGCATGTCAACTACCGCAACCATAAGAACTCTCTTGGTGAGTATAATGTTCATCTCTATTTTATGAATGATGCAGGTCAGCTGCAGGGTGCAGGTTCGGCTAAGACGGTTGTTACTCGCGCGCAGCCACAGGGTAAAATCACCATTCAGAACAACAATCCACAGACAGGTGAATTTGATATTGTCGTGTCCGATATTGTAGCCCCGGATGGCCTGAAGGCGGTCTACCTACCGACATGGTCAGCTGCTAACGACCAAGACGATGTGCAGTGGTACACTGCTGAAAGACGCGTCGATGGGACCTATTTCAAGCATGTCAGCTACCGCAACCACAAGAACTCTCTGGGTGAGTATAATGTTCATCTCTATTTTGTGAATGATGCAGGGCAGCTGCAAGGGGCAGGTTCAACAAAGACGGTGGTTACTCGCGCTCAGCCACAGGGCAAGATCACCATTCAGAACAATAATCCACAGACAGGTGAATTTGATATTGTCGTGTCCGATATTGTTGCCCCAGATGGTCTGAAGGCGGTCTACCTGCCGACATGGTCAGCTGCTAACGACCAAGACGATGTGCAGTGGTATACGGCTGAGCGCCAAGCTGACGGTACCTACAAAAAACATGTCCGAGCTCAGGATCATAAGTTTTCAGTAGGTGAGTACAAGGTTCATCTTTACTATCTAAACGAGGATGGCCAGATGCAAGGTGCAGGTGGCGAGAAGCTGATGGTTTCTGTAGCACCTGAAAATATCCGTGCGACTGGAAAAATCAATATCCAAAACAATAATGCTCGAACAGGAACTTTTGATGTAGTTGTGACAAATGTCTCCAATCCAGGCGGAATTCAAGCAGTCTATCTACCAACTTGGTCCACAGATAAGGATCAGGATGATGTCAAATGGTATTTAGCTCAAAAGCAGGCGAATGGCACCTATAAGATCACAGTCCGAGCTAGTGACCATAAGCTTTCTACCGGCGAGTACAAGATTCATCTTTACTATAAGCAGGATAATGGTCAGCTCATTGCTGTTGATGCTACTACGACCCAGGTCTCCAAAGCAGTTTACAATACTCCGTACTACTCACAGCGTGATGTTCGCTGGGGCGGCAGGAAGTATGGTCCTTACAGCATGGATGCGACAGGATGCGTGCCGACAACGCTAGCTATGGTTATTTCTGGAATTACTGGTACAGAAGTGCTTCCGACAACCGTTGCGGATTACCTATACAATAATACCAATGAATTTAATAAAGATGGATTTGGCACCAGCAGCCGTGGTATTGTTCGCGCTGCCCAGCACTGGGATCTGACGACTGAGACCCTGTTTACAGCTTCTGCAGTCAAAGAAGTGCTTTCGCAGGGGCATCATGTCTAGGTGCCGTTGGTACCAGCATCTTTGCCCATTATCCAGTCACTCATGAGCTGGTTCTCAAAGGCTATGACAATGGAAAAACCTATGTCCGTGACCCTTATAATGCAGCTAATAATGGCTGGTATCCAGTAGACTATCTCTTTGGAGTCAAGAGTGTAGATCCGACGGATAATACAGAAGGATCACCCTTTATTGCCATCAAAGGATAAGAAATTCGTGAATAAGAAGACCGCTCGTTGCTTGACGGGCGGTTTTCTATGTGGGTATAATAGAAAAAAGAAAGGAGGGAAGCCATGTATCCGAAAGAAGAGAAAGAGCAGCTCTTTCAGCAATTGCAATCAATCGGCTGGTCTCAGTCAGCGCTGGAACAAGTTTTTGCAGAGATTAGTGTGCAAGGGAAAACAGTGCCAGAAGAAGGATATTACTTGCAGGAGGCTCAGCTTTTTGGCAGTCCCTTTTTTCAAGAACTTTGGCTGGCTGAGGATGCTCAGAACAGCAGGTTAGGAGCTCAGGAGCTGCTGGTTTTGGCTATGAATCTTGTTAATATGCCTGAGGAGTTGAGCGGAGACAAGTCAGAGACGGATTTTTTGCTGGCTCGGATTGCTCCAGACCTGACACCGCATGATCGCTTTTGGAAGATTTTTTCAAGGACCTTGCGTCAGGCTTTTCCGGCAGATGATTTCAGCCAAAGGGATGGCAATCAAAAGCTCAAAAGGCAGCTACATCAGTTTCGCTATGTCATTTCCTGCCAGCAGGCCCAGTGGGTCAGAGTTCACTACCGTCAGGCTGGCATGACTGATGCAGAAGCCTTGGCCTCCTATCTAAAGGCTTTTCCAGCGCTGCCTTATAGCTTTCAAGAATCTTCTCGCTTGCACAATAAAGCCTATATTGATAAGAGGTCAGGGCAAGCTATCTATCCGGATGGTCAAGCAAGTCAGGCCAATATAAAAATCCTGATTGATTTCATACAGAGTTTATTCTGGATCAGGCAGGTCGTTTTCTCAATATTATCAATCCAGAGGGGGCTAGCCAAAATGGTATTGTGAATGGCGCCAGCTTTAATTATGGTGAGCGCAATCGTCCGGTCAATCAGGCTTCTCATACTCGCTACGATGTCAAAACGCCTGCAGTTTGGGATCCTCGCTTTCGCAGGCTTGTCATTGAAAATAGCGGCCGCAAGTTCAAATCACCTCAGAACAATCGTGGTCCACTGGGCTATCGCTCGGCTAAGAGCCCTTATGCTCGAAAGGGACGGAGTGCTTATAAACAGGTAAAGGCAGAGATTGCTCGGTTCAAGAAATTGCTGAATCGGCCATCCATCCTCTTGCGTTCCTGGGCTTGGTTCCGTCAGTTTTGGCAGAAGTTTTTCGCACAAAAAAATACGGACTAGCAGGTCCGTATTTTTATCTCTTATAAACTCTTAACTGCTGCAATCGCCGCATCATAGTCAGGCTCGGTATTGATATTGTCGACATATTCAGCGTAGGTCACAGTGTTGTTTTCGTCTAAGACAAGAACCGCACGAGCCAAAAGGTGCCATTCATTGATGAGGACAGCATAGTCACGGCCGAAAGAATGGTCGAAGTAGTCAGAGAGCATGACAGCATTCTCAATGCCTTCAGCAGCACACCACTTGCCTTGAGCAAAAGGCAAATCAACTGAAACCGTGATAACAACGGTATTATTCAAGTCAGAGAGTTCTTGATTGAAACGACGAGTCTGAGTCGAGCAGACACCAGTATCGATAGATGGGATGATGCTCAGAACTTTCTTTTTGCCAGCAAAGTCAGCCAGAGTTTTCTTTGAAAGATCAGTTGCTGTCAAGCTAAAATCGTGGGCTGTGTCGCCGACTTGCAGTTGCTTTCCAGTAAAGGTTACAGGATTCCCGAGAAAAGTTGTCATAGGAAGTCTCCATTCATGTTTGATAGCTTCATTGTACAGCGAATTGGGATTTTTTTCGAATAATTTGACCGGAAATTTGACAATATAACTATTTAAAACTCATTATAAAAAAATAAAGAGGTTAGGATTTTGTCTTCCTAACCTTTTATCGTTATTTGGCCAATCCTTCAGAAATTTTATCCAGATTGTATTTCATCATGCTATAGTAGCTGTCTCCTTCTTCTCCCTTTTCAGCGATTGAGTCTGTGAAGATTTTAGCGTGGATTGGGATGTTGGTGTCTTTAGAAACAGTCTTCATCGGACGGTCGTCCACACTTGATTCGACAAAGAGAGATGGCACTTTGGTCTTGCGTAGTTTTTCAACCAAGCTTTTGATTTGGTCTGGAGTTCCTTCTTCTTCAGTGTTGATTTCCCAAATGTAGGCTGATGGTACATTGTAGGCTTTAGAGAAGTACTTGAAGCATCCTTCACTGGTCACAATCATTTTCTTTTCTTCTGGGATATTGTTGAATTTCTCCTTGGCTTCCTTATCCAGAGCGGTTAGCTTTTCCACATAGGCTTTGAGATTTTTCTCGTAAGTGGCCTTATTGTCAGGGTCTTTTTCAATCAAACGCTTGGCGATATTTTGCGCATAGATAATGCCGTTTTCCAAGTTGAGCCAAGCATGAGGATCTTCCTTGCCCTTTTCACTTTGCCCTTCAAGGTAAATGACATCAACACCATCGCTGACTGCATAGTAGTCCTTGTTTTCTTCCTTATTGGCATTTGACCAACTTGGTGAACCAAGCATTGCCGCCAGTTTCCAGGTTGATACCGTTGTAGAAGATGAGATCCGCTTGAGAAGTCTTTTTGACATCTTCAGGCAGGGGCTCGTATTCGTGGGGATCTTTGCCGACTGGTACGATGCTGTGCAGGTCAATCTTATCGCCAGCTATATTTTTGGTAATATCAGCGATAATTGAGTTGGTCGCAACAACCTTGAGCTTGGACGAGTCACTGGACGCGTTCTTCTGATTGGAGCAGGCAAAGAGAGTGCAGACTGCTAGCAAAAGCAGGGATAAAAAACCTAATTTTTTCATGGGAGTCCTCCATTGATTTTTATTTTAGTTTAGGTCGGTTTTTAAGTTTTAAATAGCGTTGCTTAGGTGCAATAAAGAAAGAGATGAGAAAGATGAGGGCTGAGGTCAGGACAATGCTGGATCCTGCAGCGACATTAAAGCTATAGCCGATAAAGAGGCCAAGTACAGAAGCCAGAGCTCCCAGTCCTGAGGACAGCAGGATCATGGTTTTCAGACTATTGGCATAGAGGTAGGCCGTTGCTGCCGGCGTAATCAAGAGAGCGACAATCAGAATGGTTCCCACGCTCTGCATGGCTGTCACAGAGACCAAGGTCAAGAGAATCATCAGCAGATAGTGATAGAAGTTGACTCGCATGCCCATGGCTTGAGCCAGCAGTGGGTCAAAGGAAGTAATCAAAAGCTGCTTGAAAAAGAGGGTGATGATTAAGAGCACAGCTATTCCGACTCCAATACTAATCCACATATCAATATCCTGCACAGCCAAAATATTCCCAAAGAGAATATGAAAGAGGTCGGTGGAGCTATTGGCAACGCCAATCAGGATCACACCCAGAGCTAGGAAGGAAGAAAAGGTAATCCCAATGGCCGTATCGCTTTTGATAATGGAATTGCCCTTGATGTAGGTGATAATAATAGAGGCCAAAAGTCCGAAGGTGATGGCTCCAATAAAGAAATTAATCCCTAAAATGTAGGACAGAGCCACACCGGGCAGAACCGCATGAGAGATAGCATCCCCCATGAGCGACATGCCGCGCAGAATGATAAAGCAGCCGACAGCTCCAGCAACAATCCCAATGACGATGGCTGTGATGAGGGCATTTTGCAGAAAGTGAAAGTCCCGCAGCCCTTGGAAAAATTCTAAAATCATTCTAGGCACCTCCATTCATAAAGAGCTGGGAGCCGTAAGTCTTTTTCATATTGTCCTTGCTAAAGCTAGTCTCAGTGGGACCGAAGGCAATCAGCTTACGATTGAGCAGGATGACCTGATCGAAATAATCAACAACCTTACTCAGATCATGGTGGACAATCAGGATAATCTTGCCTGCAGCTTTGAGACTCCGCAGGGTAGACATAATAATCTCTTCACTGACAGAGTCGATCCCGACGAAGGGCTCGTCCAAAAAGATACAATCCGCCTCTTGAACCAAGCAGCGAGCAATCAAGACCCGCTGGAATTGCCCGCCGGACAGCTGGCTAATCTGCCGCTCTGCCAAGTCCTCTAAACCGACAATTTTCAATGCCTCAGCTACCTTGTCCCAATGGGAATTTTTAAGCCCTTGAAAGAGCTTGAGCTGCGGGTAAAGTCCCAAAGAGACACACTCTTTGACCTTGATAGGAAAATGATAATCAATATTAATCTTTTGCTCCACATAGGCAACCCGTTGGAGAGAGTTCTGCAGCGGCTTTTGATCCAGCAGAGTCTGACCTTGGTGGTCAATAATCCCTAGCATGCCCTTGAGCAGGGTGGATTTTCCGCCCCCATTAGGACCAATAATCCCAGTAATGGTTGGCTCCTTAATGGTTAATGAAAGGGGCTCAAGAGCCAGCGTATCCTGATAGCTGACAGTCAAATCTTTAATCGTAATCATCTCATACACCTCTATGAGATTAATATACATTAAAATAAAAATTAAGTCAAGTTAATTTTCGATAAATCTCTAAAATTAATATAAGAAATGTTTGAAAAAACAAGTAGATTTTGATAAGGTTATATCAAAAGCATGAAAGCGAGAAGAAGATGACACGACTACAAGATGATTTCTATGATGCGATTAATGGTGAGTGGGCCAAGACGGCGGTTATTCCTGATGATAAGCCAGTGACGGGCGGCTTCATGGATCTGGCAGATGAGATTGAGGAACTTATGCTTTCTACGACCGACAAATGGCTGGCTGGCGATGGAGTGCCAGAAGATGCCATTCTGCAGAACTTTGTTGCTTACCATCGCTTGGCAGCGGATTATGACAAGCGGGAAGCGGCAGGGATTGAGCCTGCGCGTGCCTACATTGATGAGATTCGCAACCTAGCGTCTTTTGAAGACTATGCTTCTAAGATTGCTGATTTTGAGCTGGCTGGCAAGCCGACTTATTTCCCCTTTGGTGTGGCGCCTGACTTTATGGATGCTCGTATCAATGTCCTTTGGGCAGACGGACCGGGAACGATTTTGCCAGACACGACCTACTATGCGGAGGATCATCCGCAGAAGGCAGACCTGCTCGCGAAATGGCGCAAGGCTCAGGAAGATTTGCTGGCAACATTTGACTTTGCAGAAGAGGAAATCAAGGATCTTTTGGATAAGGTCTTGGAGTTGGATGCTGTTTTTGCTCAGTATGTTCTGTCTAATGAAGAAAGCTCTGAGTATGCTAAACTCTACCATCCTTATAAGTGGGACGATTTCAAAGCCTTGGTACCAGAATTGCCTCTGGCGGGTATTTTCACCAAGTTAATCGGTCAAGAACCCGACCAAGTCATTGTGCCAGAAGAGCGTTTTTGGCAGGTGGCTAAGGATATCTATACAGCCACTAACTGGGATAAGCTCCATGCTTTGCTGATTCTCTCTGCTGTCCGCAATACGACACCTTATCTAACAGATGACATCCGTGTCTTAGCAGGTGCTTATCATCGTGCTCTATCAGGGACTCCTCAGGCTCAGGACAAGAAAAAAGCAGCCTTTTACCTGGCCCAAGGTCCCTTTAATCAAGCTGTCGGTCTCTGGTATGCCAGTCAGAAGTTCTCTCCAGAAGCTAAGGCTGATGTGGAGCAAAAAGTGGCGACGATGATTGAAGTTTATAAAAATCGCCTGGCCCAGAATGACTGGCTGACACCAGAAACTCGGGACAAGGCTATTGTCAAACTCAATGTCATCAAGCCTTATATTGGCTATCCTGACGTGCTGCCTGAGCGCTATTCCCGCAAGGTCGTGGATGAAAAGCTGACTCTCTTTGAAAATGCTCAGAAGCTGAGCCAGATTGATATTGCTTACAGCTGGAGCAAGTGGAATCAACCAGTGGATTACAAGGAATGGGGAATGCCAGCCCATATGGTCAATGCCTACTATAATCCGCAGAAAAACCTGATTGTCTTTCCAGCGGCTATCCTGCAGGCGCCTTTCTATGACCTGCACCAGTCCTCTTCAGCTAATTATGGTGGTATCGGAGCGGTCATCGCCCATGAGATTTCTCATGCTTTTGATACCAATGGTGCTTCCTTTGATGAAAATGGCAGCCTTAATAATTGGTGGACGGAGCATGACTTCCAAGCCTTTACCGAACGGACTCAAAAGGTCATTGATCAGTTCGAAGGACAGGATTCCTATGGTGCTAAGGTCAATGGCAAGCTGACTGTTTCAGAAAATGTGGCAGATCTGGGCGGTATTGCAGCAGCCCTAGAAGCAGCAAAGAAAGAAGCTGATTTCTCTGCAGAGGAATTCTTTATCAACTTTGCTCGCATCTGGCGGATGAAGGGCCGGGAGGAATATATGAAACTCTTGGCGAGTGTCGATGTACATGCGCCAGCTAAGCTTCGAACCAATGTTCAGCTGCCAAACTTTGACGACTTCTTTACGACCTTTGATGTGCAAGAAGGAGACGGCATGTGGCGGAGTCCAGAAGAGCGGGTGGTCATCTGGTGATGCTGAGATAAGACGCTTATCGAATCTTGCTCAAATCAAAAATAATCGAGTTCATTTCAATAGTCTGCTTTTGGTTTTGAAAGCAGACTATTTTATCAAAGAAAATATAAAGCGTTTACATTTTTATAGTCTTGTGCTATACTGTAGTTGATAACAAAAAATAAACAAAATATCCAAATAGAATAGATTTCAAAGTGTTTATTAATGAATAATAAAGAAAAGAGATATTCTTATGGTAAAACGATTCATTAGTTCAAATGCTTCAGAAATTTTAAGTATGACTGCGCCGGAGCTGAAACAGAGCATCAAGGCCAGTGAGGGCCGCGTTATCCTGTCTGAAAACGTAGCTTTCAAAGAATCTTATATCGGTGATGTGACCAATGCAGAGATTGCTCGGTCTTTTGGTGCTGACTTGATTTTGCTGAATGGGATTGATATCTTCCAGCCTTTTGTGGCTGGTCTGGACGCCAAGGAAGGTTTTGTTGAGGAACTTCATCGCTTGGTGGGTCGTCCTATCGGTATCAATCTAGAGCCGGTGGACAGTCAGGCCCAGATGGCAGGAGAACGCTTGGTCATCAATGAGGGTCGTCAGGCTAGTCTAGCGACCATTCAGAGAGCAGAAGAGCTGGGCGTTGACTTTATCTGTCTGACGGGTAATCCAGGGACTGGTGTCACCAATCAGGCCATTATCGACACCATTCGAGTGGTCAAGGAGAATTTTTCAGGTCTATTGATTGCGGGCAAAATGCATGCTTCAGGTGTGGATGAGCCGGTAGCAGACCTAGAAGCAATCGCTCAATTTATTGAGGCTGGCGTTGATATTGTCCTAGCACCGGCAGTCGGCAGTGTGCCTGGCTTTGACGAGCAGGACTTGAAGCGGATTGTCCGACTGGCCCATCAAAAGGGGGCTCTGGTTATGAGTGCTATCGGTACCAGTCAGGAGAGTGCTGATGAGGATATTGTCAAGCAAATGGCCATCCGCAACAAAATCTGCGGTGTAGATATCCAGCATATCGGGGATTCAGGTTACGGCTGTCTGGCTCCGGTTGAAAATATCTTTGCCATGAGTAAGGCTCTCAGAGGGCAGCGTCACACCATTTCCATGATTTCACGTTCGATTAATAGATAGTAAAATGAGACAGACTTTTAGGGGGATAAGCTCCTAGAAAGTCTGTCTCTTTTTTTGTAAAAAAAGACCGAGATTCTTGTCTTGGCCTTTATAGGTTTCCTTTTTTATCTAAAAATTCATGATAGACACAGAGGCTGACTGCAGAGCGGGCAATGCTGTATTTAGAGTAAGGGATAATGACAATCTCTGCTTGTTTTTGCTTTGGAAAGAGAGGTACTTCCTGCTCTAACTGAGCCAGAACCTGCTCGGCAATCACCGGATAGGAAAAGAGCTGGCCGTCCAGATAAATCCTTTCGCTATCAATAAGCTGGCAGAGGTTGGAAATGGAAATGGCCAGATAGCGGCAGGCAGTATGAATCAACTCAATGCTGCCTAAGTCTCCTAAGCGATAGGCGGTCATCAAACTTGTCAAATCAATGTCATTGACGTCCTCTACAAGGGTCTTTAAGAGCGAGGTTTGGGAAGCCCGATACAGGATAGCTGCTTTATCAATCAGAGCACTCTCGCTGGCATAAACCTGCAGGCAGCCATGCTTGCCGCAAGGGCAGCGCTCCCCTTCAGGATTGATAACAGTATGCCCTACCTCCCCGATAAGATAATTTTCCTGACTGTAAATGCTGCCCTTGTACATGTAGGAGCAATGAATACCTCTGGCGACATGATAGACGATAAAATTACTGTCTGTCGGGTGATAGCTAAAGAGGCGTTCAGCCAGTGTCAAACAGTGGGACTTATTGGCAAAGTAGACAGGGAGGTCAAAGGCTTCTTGAATAGTCCGCAGGTTAATCTGTCCCCAGTGGGGGTTTTTAGAAATGATAAAATCACTCTCAGAGAGATTCACATGCCCCGGCAGCCCGAGGGCAATCGCTGAGATAGAGTATTGGCTGTTCTTTTTCAGAAAATCCTGAATGAGCCGGATAATTTCCTGATCAGACGGGCCGCCCGTCACCTCGATCTGATAAGTCCGAATACTGCTTTCTGCAATCTCACCGGTATTGTCAGCGATGACTATGGCCAGCTGTTTTTCAGAAATCTCAAAGCCCAGATAGTAGCGGCTACGAGGCGCAATATCTAGTAGGGTTTTCTTGCGGCCTACGCTCTCGTCATTGAGCTCGCCCAGCTCCAGTACCAAGCCTTCCTTGATCAGTTCATTGATGATACTGCCAGTCGTGGCTGGTGTAATCTGAGTTTCTTTTGAAATATCAATCCGAGAAATCGGTCGTTTGGCATAGAGCTGATCCAGGACAGTTGCCCTTAGCTCGTTTTGTTTTCTAGTTCGTGTCATCTTGTTTCCTCTGCTGCTATACTATCAAAAAAAGCTAGAAATCTCAAATGTAAGCGTTGACATAGTACAAAAAAATAGTTATAATGTTTATAGAATATTAATAATATAGTTGAAAATATTCTTTTTTTGGATTTTTGTTTATATATTAAAAATAAATAGCAAGCGTCGTTGCAGGCTAGGTCAGATTCATAAAGGAGGATGCCGATGGAAACAAAACAGATTATGTTAGTCTGTGCGGCTGGGATGAGCACCAGTCTCATGGTCAATAAAATGCAGAAAGCTGCAGAGGAGCGAGGCTTGGCTGCGACGATATTTGCGGTGCCAGTGTCAGAAGCAGAAGACTATCTAAGCGAGAAAAAGGTTGATGTCCTGTTGCTGGGACCTCAGGTCCGCTATCTGTTGGAGGATTTACAGGAAAAATTAGCTTCAAAAGGCATTCCGGTCGATGTCATTCCTATGACGGACTACGGCATGATGAAGGGGGATAAGGTTCTGGATCTGGCAGAGTCGCTCATGAAGTAGGTACTCCTATGGAAAATAAAGATTCCTTAGAGGTCGCTATGACCCTCATTATGTATGGCGGAGAGGCCAAGTCTTGTGCTATCGAAGCCATTGCAGCAGCTAAAAAGCAGGATTTTGACCGAGCTCAGGAGAGGCTGAGTCAGGCTCAGAAGGCCCTGCTGCAAGCCCATCACGCTCAAGCTGAAATGCTGAGCAAGGAGGCGCAAGGAGAAAAGACAGAACTTAGTTTATTTATGGTGCATGGGCAGGATCATCTCATGACCAGTATCGCCTTTGTTGATTTGGCAAAGGAGATTGTTGATTTGCATAAAAAATTTGATGAATAGGAGAAATGCAGATGAGTAGTTTGGTTGATAAATGGCAAGCGCGTCTCATGCCTATTGCCAATAAAATCGGTAACCAAAAATTTCTGGTTGCCCTGCGGGATTCCTTTATTGGGACCATGCCTGTGATTATGACGGGCTCTTTCGCCCTCATGGTAAATGCCTTTCTATCTGACTTGCCAGGACAGTTCGGCTGGACTTGGATTTCCTCTACCTTCCAGTGGCTGATTGATATTAATTGGCTGGTATTTAAGGGCAGTATTCCTATCGTTACCCTCTTGTTCCTCTTTACCTTCGGGGTCAATATCGCTAAGATTTACAATACTGATAAGGTGTCTGCTGGTCTGGTAGCTGTCGCTTCCTACATCATTACCATTGGTGGCTCAGTTACTAAAACCTTTGAGTTAGCTGGCAAAACACCAGGGCTGAGCAAGGCGATTTCAAAACTTCCAGAGCTAAAACTTGACGGCAGTAACCTGTCTGTGACGATTAACAGTGTCATTCCAGGTGACCAAATCAGTGCGCGTGGTTACTTTACTGCTATTCTGATTGGTTTTGTATCTGTTATCATCTTTTGTAAGGTCATGAATCGTAACTGGACTATCAAATTGCCAGATTCTGTTCCGCCAGCTATCATGAAGCCGTTCCTGTCTATCATTCCGGCTGCGATTGCCATGTATGTCGTGGGAATTGCGACCTACCTCTTTAATCTGGTGACAGGCGAGCTGTTGATTGACTGGATTTACAAGATTTTGCAGGCACCGCTTCTCAGCTTGTCTCAAAGTTTCTGGGCTGTGCTGCTCATTGTCTTTCTCAATAAGATTTTCTGGTTCTTCGGACTGCACGGCGGTAATGTGCTGGCGCCAGTTATGGCTAGTCTATTTGGTGTGACCATGCTGGCCAATCTGGAAGCTTATCAGGCTGGGCATGCGATTCCTTACATGTGGACGGATAATTCTTTCGGTGCTTTTGTCTGGTTTGATGCGATTGGCGTTGCCATTGCCATTCTCTGGCAATCTCGGAACAAGCACTATCGTGAAGTGGCCAAGTTGGGAATTTTCCCAATGGTCTTCAACATCGGTGAGCCGGTCATGTACGGTTTGCCAATCGTTTTGAATCCAATTATGTTTATTCCATACGTCCTGACGCCAATGGTCATGGTGACAGTAGCCTACTTTGCAACCTCTATGGGCTTGGTTGCGCCGGTTACTCAAAACGTTACTTGGGTAATGCCGCCGATTCTCTACGGTTTCTTTGCGACGGCCTTCGACTGGCGGGCAATTATTCTTTCGCTGGTTAATATCGCTATTTCAACCGCTATATATCTGCCCTTTGTCAAGATGGCAGATAAACAGGAGGAGCTTGGATAAATGGCAAAATTTGAAATTAAAGAAGAATTTTACTTGGATGGGAAGCCTTTTAAGATTTTATCGGGAGCTATTCAGTATTTCCGGCTTCATCCAGACCAGTGGCGAGATACCCTTTACAATCTCAAAGCTCTAGGCTTTAATACGGTAGAAACCTATATTCCTTGGGCATTGCATGAGCCTCAGGAAGGACAGTTTCAGGCAGAGGAGATGCTGGATTTTGAAGCATACTTCAAGTTGGTTGAGGAGATGGGGCTTTATCTCATTGTCCGGCCGACGCCTTATATCTGTGCAGAGTTTGACTTTGGCGGCCTGCCGGCTTGGCTCTTGAGATATCCTTCTATGCGCCTGCGGGTCAATCATCCGCTTTCTGGAAAAGGTCAGTCATTTTTATGACTGGCTCTTTCCCAAGCTTCTGCCCTATCAGAGCGATCAGGGTGGCCCTATCCTCATGATGCAGGTGGAAAATGAATATGGTTCTTATGCCGAGGACAAGGTCTACATGCGCAGCATTGCACAGATGATGAAGGTACGTGGCGTTACGGTTCCCCTCTTTACCTCTGATGGGACATGGATAGAGGCTTTGGAGTCTGGAACCTTGATTGAGGATGATATTTTTGTGACGGGGAATTTTGGTTCCCAACCCAAGGAAAATACAGATAATCTGCGAGCTTTCATGGAGCACTATGGCAAGAAATGGCCACTTATGTGTACCGAGTTTTGGGATGGCTGGTTCAGCCGCTGGAGCGAGGAAATCGTTCGGCGAGAAGCCGAAGATTTGGCCCAGGATGTCAAAGAAATGCTGCAGCTAGGCAGCATGAACCTTTTCCTATTGAGAGGTGGGACCAATTTTGGTTTTATCAGCGGCTGTTCAGCCCGCAAGACCAAGGATTTGCCACAGATTACCTCCTATGATTTTGACGCACCCATTACTGAGTGGGGGCAGCCAACCGAGAAATACTACGCTGTTCAGCGGGTGACACACGAGGTCTTTCCAGAGCTTGAGCAGATGGAGCCGATTAGCCGACAGGCCAAGGCCTATGGCAGTTTTCCGCTGCTTGGGACTGCAAATTTGCTGGATGTTGCAGCGGACATCACAGAGGAAATTCTGCTGGATTATCCGCAGCCTATGGAGCAGATTGGGCAGAATTATGGCTATATCCTCTACCGTTCTGATATCAAAAATCAATACCATGAGGAAAGGCTCAAGGCCTTGGAGACTCATGACCGCTGCCATTTCTATGTCAATCAGGAGCACCTAGCTACCCAGTATCGGGAAGAAATCGGTGATGAGATGCTCTTCTCAGCTGACACCGAGCGAATTCAGATTGATGTGCTGGTGGAAAATATGGGGCGGGTAAACTATGGTTACAAGCTGGGCGCACCTAGTCAATCCAAGGGAGTCAAGGGTGGTATCATGATTAACCACCAGTTCCGCAAGGGCTGGAAGCATTATACGCTCAAGTTTGACCAGGAAATGCTGGCCAAGCTAGACTGCTACTCAGCTCCACCTGAAAGTGTCAAAGCACCGACCTTCTATCGCTTTGAAGCAGAGTTGGATGATATCGCTGACACCTTCATTGACTGCTCTAAGTATGGGAAGGGCTGTATTTCGGTCAACGGCTTCAACTAGGCCGCTACTGGAATGAAGGGCCGATTCACTATCTCTATGTGCCGTCTGGCTTGCTTAAGGAAAAGAATGAATTTATCGTCTTTGAAACTGAAAATGTCAAGATTGAAGAGTTGACTTTGCTTGACCATCCAGTCTATAAGAAATGAGGTGTTGCGATGAAATATATGACAGTCGGAAATGAACTGGAAGGAGCCAGTCAGCTGGTTTTGGGCTGTATGCGTCTGGCAGAGCATGCTCCTGAAGAGGTCGTTTCCGTTCTTGAAACGGCATTAGAAGTGGGAATTAATTTCTTTGACAACTCAGATGTTTATGCTGGTGGCCAGTCTGAAGCCAAGTTTGCGCAGGCTCTTCGCTCGGCTAAGATTCCCCGGGACCGAGTTCTCATCCAGTCCAAGTGCGGACTGCGGGATGTTCACACCAACTACCATTTTGACTTTTCTAAGGATTATATCATCAGCTCGGTTGAAGGCAGCTTGGAGCGTTTGCAGACAGACTATCTGGATGTGCTCCTCCTGCACCGGCCAGATGCTCTTGTGGAGCCGGAAGAGGTGGCTGAAGCTTTCTCACAGCTGCACCAAGCTGGGAAGGTCCGCTATTTCGGAGTCAGCAATCAAAACCCTTATCAGATCGAGCTGCTGCAGAAAAGTGCGGAGCAGCCCTTGATTGCCAACCAACTGCAGTTTGGTCCAGCTCACACTCCGATGCTGGATGCTGGGCTCAATGCCAATATGCTTAATCCTTTGGCAATCGTTCGGGATGGTAGTGTGCTAGACTATTGTCGATTGCATCATATCACGATTCAGCCTTGGTCGCCATTTCAGGTTGACTTGAACCAGGGACTTTTTATGAAGCATCCTAAATATGCTCAGCTTACAGAAACTCTGCATGCCTTTGCGTCAGACTATCAAGTTTCTTTTGAAGCCCTAGTTCTCGCTTGGATTTGCGTCATCCGGCACAAATGCAGCCGATTGTTGGCTCCATGAATCCGCAGCGAATTCGCTCAATGGTGGCTGCTTTTGATATTGAGCTCTCTCGGGCTGACTGGTATAAGATATACAAGAGCGCGGGGAATCCTCTGCCCTAAACTTGTTTTTGCAGGGAGATTATTTGTTATTCAGAATCAATGAAGCCTAAGAGCAGTGAATCGGTCTGCATATTTCATTGATTAAGCTCGACTCTGCACCTTATGAAAGGAGAATGATATGAATAATAAGTTTTCTTGGCAAAGCCTAGCAAAATCTGCTTCTGCTGCCAAGTATGGAAGTGGCTTGCTGCTATGTGTTTCCCTCTTGTCCTTAGCAGCTTTGACAGCTGTATCAAGAGTTGAAGCAGAAGATGTTGTGCCTGCCCCTGCCGCAGTAGCTGAAACGTCGGCTTCTCCAGCAGCGCAAGCAAGTCCCGAGGCTGAAAATCCAGCTGTAGCTGAACCCCAAGCAGCTCCTGCAAATCAGGCTGAATCAGCTGCAGCCGCTAGCGAGCTGCCAGCCAGTCAGGTCATGTCCGATGAGCAGAAGCAGCGCGCCATTGCTCAGATGGGAGCCAATCAAGGGGATGTCTGGGTTTGGTCGGAGGAAAATGTCGTTGAAGAAAATGGGGAGCGTCAAAAGCGCGGTCCTAATGGTGGCCCCGGCCAATTTAATGGCGGAGCCGTCGTGTTAGGCGGCCGTCCGACTTATGACCCAGCGGCTGATTGGTACTACCTAGCTTATAAAGGCGAAGGGATGACTGACGAAGAAGCACAGGCTGTCTTTGACAAGGAACGCGGCAAATGGATGAATGAATTTGATCCTTGGGGCGTTGTGATGGAAATGACGGACAATAAGGCCAGCAATGCTTGGGCGGATATTCGTAACATGCAGGCTTTCGTGCTCCGGAAGGACTCCAATGTTTGGGAGAAAATTGTGGATCACCCTCAAGGAGTTCAATGGGTTGCTCAATTCAAGGGCAATATGTCCAGCTATGTAGAAGATGCACGGCAGGAAGCCTTGGCTGGCGGTGGAACAGCTATTGAGGTATTACCTAAGCAGGATCGGGTTGCCCACTGGGGCTCTGATCAAGCCCGTGATATTCCGAATCCTCAAAACATTCGGGCTGTTTTAGTTTCCGTAGAAGCTCGTATTTCTGAAAAATCTGACCCTGATGCTAAGCTTGGTATTCAAGTTGGCGGTGACTGGAAGTTTGCTGAAGAAGTGAGTAAGCCGCTCTGGTATCCAGGAGCTGGTCTAGCTGGTATTCAGCGACTGACCAAGGATTGGGCTCGTTACTATTTTGTCAGTCTCACTGGTATTCAAGATGCAGTTGAAGAAAGGGCCATTTCACAAGATGAGTTTATGAAGAGTATCGTGCCGCTGGCCGATATGGAGCAGGCCTCTCAAATCAAGCCCAGCAGCAAACTCCTGCAAGCCCTGATCCAAAGAGTAGCCAAGCAGAAAATCTGACCTACAAAACAAGCGGCCAGACGGATCCTCAAGAAGCGTCTCAAGAGTCAACTCTTCAACAAGCTTCTTCCAAACAACTGCCTAAGACCGGCAGCCAAAGCAGTCTATTGACGAATCTGCTTGGACTCGGGCTCTTAGGACTGGGAGCTGGCTTCCTTGGCCTGAAGAAAAAATCTTAGTTTTGCAAGCTAGAGAAAAAAATAATCTACAAAAAAGCAACAGCTAGAATCTGCTGTTGCTTTGTGTTTGATTTAGGTTTTGCACGACAGGCTGTCCAAAATTAGGTGCTTGCGCAGCGGGCGGACTGCAGACAGGCTCTTGGTATTTTTGAGTAAAGCGGCATCTTGGGAAGTTGGAGCAGCCCCAAAATTGCTGACCAGCCCTAGAACCCTTGGATGCTGTACGGAGCACCAATCTATGCTGGCAGCGAGGGCAGATCTTTTCTGCTTCTCTACGCTGTTTATTCTGGGCAATGCTGTTAATATGGCGCTCTTTGATGACCTGCTTTCGTTTGGTCAAAGGTAGCAGCATACGATAGAGGTCGTCAATCTGCTCAGGCGACAGGTAGACTGGACTTTGGCAGGCCTGCTGGTCAATTGCCCCAATCACTTGCCAGGTCTGAATAACCTTATGCCTGTCACTGTTTAGATGGATTTCTTTAAGCTGACAGTCATTGCCAAAGACGATATAGGAATATAGATTTGGGGTGTATTGGTTGAGATAGTAGCTGAGCCATTTGAGATGGACTTTATTTTGAATAATGGGATTGAAAAAAGAATTCTTGTAGGATTTTCCTCGGCCTCTGGAAAGAACCTGAGTCCAGTATTGCTGATTTTCTGAGCCGAAAATCCAGCCCTTGTAGTTTTTTGACTCAAAAATATAAATCCCAGACGGGTGAATCAGCAGGGCATCAATCTCAGTGGTAGTGCCATCTTCTTTGAAGATATAGAGATTGTACAAAATCTTTTTGTAGCCATAGAGCTGGTTCAAGACCTGACCAAGCTGGTACTCTCCCTGTTTTCCCTTGTTATATTTGAGTTCCCAAGGGGCAGTCTGGGTTTGCTGGAAATAGTCAGGATCTTGGCTGTGGCTGGACGACCAATCCGAGTCCGTATCTTCTCGGTCTTCAAGTAGCTTATAACTGATAAAAAAGACGATGCCAAAGACAGCCACGAATGCGACGAAAAAGAATCCAAACATTTCCTAATCTCCCTTAAAATCCCTAATTCGAGTATAGCACAAAATAAAGAACGAAAGATTTTTATAAGTGTAAAAACAAAACAATTGAACAATGAATCGAAATGTGTCTAAAAAGCTGAAACTATCCTTTAAAAACTTATTTTCCAAAAACACCTCACAAACCTAAAAAAATCATGTATAATAAAAAGACAGGAAAAGAATAGGAGTTATTATGTCTCAGGAATTAATCAGTGTTATCATCCCTGTTTACAATGTTGAGCAGTATTTAGCAGAGTGTGTGAACAGTGTCTGTCGTCAGACCTATCAAAATCTGGAAATTATTCTAGTCAATGATGGTTCAACAGATGCTTCTGGTCAGATTTGCCAAGAGCTGGCTGACCAGGATGCGAGGATTCGTCTTATTCATCAGGAAAATCAAGGCTTGTCCGGTGCCCGCAACACAGGGATTGAGCACTCTAGTGCAGACTATTTGATTTTTGTGGATTCGGATGACTGGCTGCCTGAGCAGCATGTTGCCCGCCTTTATGAAAAGCTCAAGGAGTACGATGCGGATATTGCCATTGGTCACCACTGTAGCTTCCGTGCAGAGGATTCAGCCTTCCTCTACTATTCGACAGAGCATTTTGAAACCCTCTATACGCGAGAAGAGATAATCGAGGAGTACCCTAGACGGCGCATGCTAGACGGTGTCTTTCTCTGTGCCTGGGCCAAGCTCTATAAGCGTGAGCTCTTTGATACAGTGCGCTATCCAGTCGGCCGAGTGGCCGAAGATGCCTTCACAACTTATAAGCTGTATCTTCAGTCAGAGAAGATTATCTACCTCAATGAGCCGCTCTATTACTATCGCTTGCGGCCAAATAGCATCTCCATGACTTGGAATGAGCAGTGGTTCCCGAGACTTGATTGTAGGTTTTGAGGAGCAGCTAGCCATTTTGGGTAAGCTGGGCTATGACCTGAGCTTCTACTACAAATACTACACTTTCCTGCTCCAGTATTGTCGCGACAGCGCTGCAGCTGTCGGTATGCAGTCCAGTCGGGTCTGTCAGGAAATTGAAAGTAAACTCCAACTATTTGGAGAATAAATAAAACAAGCTACCTTTCAACAATAGGGCTGAAAGCGTAGCTTGTTTTTTAGTGTTTGAAAATTAAAGACTAAAAATAACAATTAATGTCATGCTTCAAAAAGACATCTTGGTATTCAAATAAGTCTTCAGGGTGCAAGGCCTTGACATCTTCCATGGCATACTTTCGGCCAAGTAATTTGTATTTATTTTCGCCAAATTGATGGAAAGGCAACAGCTGGACTTGATTGATGGATAGTTCATTAAACAAAGTCGCAAACCGCTCTGCATCTTCTAAAGAGTCATTAAAATCCGGAATGACAGGAATGCGCAGAACAATCGTCTTTTGATGAGTGAAGGCGTAGTGGATATTCTGAACAATCAATTCGTTTTTTACTCCAGTCACCTTGCGGTGGTTGACAGAGTTATAATGTTTCAGGTCTGTATAGATAAAATCAACGTACTGGATGAGATCCACGAATTTTTCATGTTCTACAAAGGCAGTTGTTTCAATAGCGGTATGAATCCCTTTTTCCTTAGCCGCTTTGAGAATGGCCTTGGCAAATTCAAACTGGGCGAAAATCTCTCCGCCAGATAAGGTCAGGCCGCCGCCAGATTCTTCATAAAAATCTCTGTCCTTTAGGACTTCGTTGATAATCTCCTCGACACTTCTTTCCTCCCCCATAGTGATGCTTTTTTTGGTAGTAGCATCCAGCATAGGCTCGGGTCTGAATTGCTGTGATTCTGGATTGGAGCACCAAGGGCAGCGCAGAGGACAGCCCTTGAGGAAAACCGTTGTACGAATCCCTGGTCCATCATGAATACTGAAATGTTGGATGTTGAAAATAATTCCTTTTGTTGTTTCCATACTCAGGCCTCCTTTGGATACAATCATTATAACTTATTTTTAGAAAGAAAAAAACAATTACGAATGAAAGTTATTTTTTTATTTTTATTTTTTTAAGACGTCTTTTGTTACAATAATAGCAGAGGTGATAGAATGGAACGTTTAGATGAAATTGTTAAATTAGTATCTGAATTTGAACGAATCGATGTCAATACTTTGTCTGACCGCTTAAAAAGTGTCCAAAGTAACGATTCGTAAGGACTTGGATAAGCTGGAAACCAAAGGTCTGTTGCGCAGAGAGCATGGCTATGCTGTTTTAAATAGCGGCGATGATCTGAATGTCAGGCTTTCCTTTCATTATGATACCAAGCGCCGAATTGCCCAGGAAGCAGCAAAAATCGTTCAGGATAATGAAACCATTATGATCGAATCAGGTTCGACCTGTGCCTTGCTAGCTGAGGAAATCTGCCGGACGAAGAAGAATGTCAAGATTATTACCAATTCTTATTTTATTGCGGATTATATAAAACAAACTGATTCTTGTAAAATTATCTTACTGGGCGGAGAGTTTCAGAAAGATTCTCAAGTGACAGTAGGGCCTCTTCTCAAGGAAATGATCCGCTTTTTCCACGTAGAACATGCTTTTGTCGGAACAGATGGCTATGATGAAAATCTAGGCTTTACAGGCAAGGATCTGATGCGGAGTGAGGTTGTGCAGTATATGTCAGAGGCATCTGACCAGATGATTGTCTTGACGGACTCAAGTAAGTTTACCAGAAAAGGAACGGTTAAGAGATTTGGCTTCAAGCAGATTGCGCAAGTGGTGACTGACAAGGCGATTCCGAAAAGAGGCTGTTGAGCGCTTGAAAGCTGCCGATATCAAGCTGACCCTAATCTAGCAGAGAGAAGGAGATAAGATGAAAAATGAAAGAAAAAAACTATTGGCAAAAATTGCTTATCTCTACTATATCGAAGAAAGAAGCCAGTCTGACATTGCGGCTGAGACAGGGATTTATCGCACCACTATCAGCCGAATGCTGGCAGAAGCGAAAAAAGAGGGCATTGTAAAGATTGAGATTGAAGACTTTGACACTCGCTTGTTCCATTTGGAAAACTATGTAAAAGAAAAAAATACGGGCTCAAGGGAATCGAAATTGTCAGTAACTTAGTAGATGAATCTCCAGCAGACTTGGAAGAAAGGCTTGCTCAAGCTGCTGCGGGTATGCTACGTAGCCTGATTAAAGACAATGATAAAGTGGGATTTTCTTGGGGAAAGAGCTTGAGCCTTTTAGTAGAGCACTCCAGCAGCAAGCATTTGACAAATGTCCATTTCTTTCCTTTGGCAGGTGGACCGAGTCATATCCATGCACGCTATCATGTGAACACCCTCATCTATAGCATGGCTGGAAAATACCATGGGGACTGCCGTTTTATGAATTCCACAATTATTCAGGAGAATGAGCAACTGACAAATGGAATATTGGCTTCTAAATATTTTTGAAGATCTGAAAAAGCAGCTGGCAGGAGCTGGATGTGGCTGTAGTTGGTATTGGAGGGCAGGTTGACACGGGAAATCGCCAATGGCTGGACATGCTGACCTCAGAGGATTTTCTTGCTCTAGAGAGTCAGGATGCTGTCGGAGAAATCTGCTGTCGCTTCTTTAATAAAAAAGGGGAGATGGTCTACCAGCATTTGCAAAATCGAACGATTGCCATCTCTTTGGAAAATTTGAAAAAAAGTGCCGCTTAGTTTGGCCTTTTGCCTATGGCAGTCAAAAGTCTGCTGCCATCTTAGCGGTGTTGCGAGCTGGCTATGTCAATCATTTGATTACGGATGAAGCGACGATTCTAAAAATGCTAGACTTGGATGGAGATGGGAGTTTCCTCACTTCCTGATGGTAGCGGCATCTCAGGTGCAAGAGATTTCCAAAACTAAATTTAGGAATCCTATTTTTTAATAGTGGATTAGCAGCTATGTATGGAGGTGGATTGTTGATTTGAAAAAGTCAATGAAACGAAAATTGACTAGTTTAGCCACAGGGGAGCTAGTCGCTGTGCTAGTATTTTGGATGAATTTTTTCCTTCTCAAAAAATGGATTCTTACTACTGGTGCTTTGATTTCTATTTCTTTCTCCTTGTTTGTACTGAGTTTTATTCTGATACAGGGCTCTGTTTTCTGGTGGATTTTGATAAAAAGGATTTCCAATCCAAGATTTGCTGAAAGATATACAGGCAAGATTTACAGAATACTAAAGATCTTAGATCTTATTTTACTGGGTGTGGGAGTCCCGATAATTATGTTAAATTACAGTGAATTTCCCACATCCATAATCTCTTTAGCAATTTGGTTTTTTGCTGTCATCGAGTGGATGAATTATTTTAAATTGCAATTATCCTACAGTCTGAATCCTGCTGTTTTATTGAAATACATCTTTCAGAGGAAATTGCGGAAAAGTAAAATAGCAAAGGAAATTGAGAAGGCCGTATAAAAAGATAAGTTTCGGTTTCTTAAAATAGCATATATGAGGAAGTAGAAGCAAATAGCTGCTGCTTCTTTTTTGTGCCGAATCTGCTTATCGTTCTTATCTAATAGAGTGCCTTTGAATCGCAGATGAATACAGCTGTACAGAACTGTCCTTTATGGGGGGAGTTTTTATTCTGCACAAATGTGCAAAATAATTTAAATAAGCTAATTTGTTCTATAATATATTGACGGACTGAGATAAAGGTGATACATTCTAGTTACAAACAAAAATAAATCACTTTCAAACAAAAGAACAAGTTTTTGTTAATCATAAAGATAGGAGCGATTGTAACATATGGAAATGATTGTAGCAGATCAAATTATCATGGGTCTTATCTTAGACGCCGGTGATGCCAAGCAGCATATTTATCAAGCTTTATCACTAGCTAAAGATGGTAAGTTTTCAGAATGCGATGAGCAGATTGAGCTGGCAGATAAGGCGCTGTTAGAGGCCCATAACTTGCAGACCAAGTTCCTAGCTCAGGAAGCTGGAGGAACGAAAACAGAGATTACAGCGCTGTTTGTTCATTCTCAGGATCATTTGATGACCAGCATTACAGAGATTAATCTCATCAAGGAAATCATCGACTTGAGAAGAGAATTACAAGGGAAAAAATGAATCATCAGGAGGATGAAAAGATGGTTAAGATTGGTTTGTTTTGCGCGGCAGGTTTTTCAACAGGGATGTTGGTCAACAATATGAAGATAGCTGCAGCTGAAAAAGGGGTAGAAGCTGAGATTGAAGCCTACTCTCAGGCTAAGCTGGCTGATTATGCAGTGGATCTGGATGTCGCTTTATTGGGCCCGCAGGTAGCCTATACACTAGACAAATCTACAGCTATTTGCGACAGCTGCCATACTCCGATTGCAGTTATTCCGATGGCTGATTACGGTATGCTAGATGGCGAAAAAGTGTTAAATCTCGCTTTGAGTTTGTTGGATAAACATTAAAATCAAGGAGCTTCGTTATGTCTAAAGTGGATACTCAAAAAATCATTGCGCCGATTATGAAGTTTGTCAATATGCGTGGGATTATCGCCTTAAAAGATGGTATGTTGGCAATTTTGCCTCTTACAGTTGTGGGAAGCCTATTCTTGATTGTAGGGCAATTACCGTTTGAAGGTCTAAATCAAGCCATTGCTGGTGTGTTTGGGGCAGACTGGACAGAACCGTTTATGCAGGTTTATTCAGGAACCTTTGCCATTATGGGGCTGATTTCTTGTTTTTCAATCGGCTATTCCTATGCCAAGAACAGCGGCGTAGAGCCTCTGCCAGCAGGGGTGCTGTCTCTTTCTTCTTTCTTTATCCTCTTAAAATCCTCCTACATACCAGAAAAGGGTGAGGCGATTGCAGATGCGATTGCCAAGGTCTGGTTTGGCGGACAAGGAATCATTGAGGGCCATTCTCATTGGTCTGGCAGTTGGCAGTATCTATACGATTTTTCATTCAAAAAGCATATTGTCATCAAAATGCCAGAGCAGGTTCCTCAAGCGATTGCCAAGCAGTTTGAAGCCATGATTCCAGCTTTCGTTATTTTTCTTGCTGTCAATGCTTGTTTACATTATTGCCAAGATAGCGACTGGTGGCGGTACCTTTATTGAGATGATTTACGATGTTATTCAGGTGCCTTTGCAAGGTCTGACGGGCTCTCTGTATGGAGCTATCGGTATTGCTTTCTTCATTTCTTTCTTGTGGTGGTTCGGCGTCCATGGGCAGTCCGTTGTCAATGGTGTCGTAACAGCCTTGCTGTTATCAAATCTGGATGCCAATAAAGCCCTGCTTGCTGCAGATAAGCTGTCTGTCAGTCAAGGCGCTCATATTGTGACCCAACAGTTCTTAGATAGTTTTCTTATCTTATCGGGATCCGGTATCACTTTCGGAGTAGTCGTGGCCATGCTCTTTGCTGCCAAGTCTAAGCAGTATAAGGCTCTGGGGAAAGTTGCTGCTTTCCCGGCAATCTTTAATGTCAATGAGCCAGTTGTCTTTGGTTTTCCGATTGTGATGAATCCGGTCATGTTTCTGCCCTTTGTTTTGGTACCGGTTCTAGCCGCTTTGATTGTCTACATGGCGATTGCGGTCGGCTTTTATGCAGCCATTCGCAGGTGTGACTTTGCCTTGGAGTACACCGGCTATCATTTCTGGCTTTATGGTCGCTGGCTGGCAAGGGGCAGTCATTCAAATTGTCATTCTAGCTATGTCTGCCTTTGTCTATTTCCCATTTGTGAAGTTTCAGGATAAGATTGCCTACAATAACGAATTGAAAAAAATGAAGAATAATCTGATTTTTGATGGATAAAAAAACACAAAAGTTTCTTGGCTCAGATGGCACAAATGTGCAAAAAAATCTTTAATTCAGTAATCGCCTATAAATGATTGAATTCTAAGATTTTTGCATGTTACAATAGTTACGAAAGAAATAAATTAAATTTCATAAGAAAGGTCGTGACCAAATGATCCAAGTAAAAGAAGTAGAAAAAACAACAATAAAAACAGACTATTTTGGCAGCTTAACAGAGCGGATGGATAAGTATCGGGAAGATGTTTTAAATAAAAAGCCCTATATTGATGCAGAGCGTGCTGTCCTAGCTACTAAGGCCTATGATAAGCATAAGGAAAAAAACCAAATGTGTTGAAACGTGCTTATATGCTTAAAGAGATTTTTGGAAAAATATGACGCTTTATATCGAAGATGAAACGATGATTGTCGGCAATCAGGCTTCATCTAATAAAGACGCGCCTATCTTCCCAGAGTATACTTTAGAGTTTGTACTCAATGAACTAGATCTTTTTGAGAAGCGGGACGGAGACGTATTCTACATTACAGAGGAAACCAAAGAGCAGCTCCGCAGCATCGCTCCTTTCTGGGAAAATAATAACCTCCGTGCGAGAGCTGGAGCTTTACTTCCAGAGGAAGTTCAGGTTTATATGGAAACTGGCTTCTTTGGCATGGAAGGAAAGATGAACTCAGGTGATGCCCACTTGGCGGTCAACTATCAAAAACTCTTGGCCTATGGACTGAAAGGTTTTGAAGAAAAAGCTCGCGCAGCTAAGGAAGCCTTGGATTTGACCGATCCGGCTAGTATTGACAAATACCACTTCTATGATTCCATTTTCATCGTAGTAGATGCTGTGAAAGCTTATGCGGAGCGTTTTGTGGCCTTGGCCAATCAGCTTGCTGAAAAAGCAGAGCCTAAGCGCCGTCAAGAGCTCTTAGAAATCGCTAGAATCTGTTCTAAAGTGCCGTACGAGCCAGCATCAACCTTTGCTGAAGCTGTTCAGTCTGTTTGGTTTATCCAGTGTATCCTTCAGATTGAGTCCAACGGACATTCACTCTCTTATGGACGCTTTGACCAGTACATGTATCCTTATGTCAAGGCAGATTTGGAAGCTGGACGTGAGACAGAGGCTAGTATTGTGGAACGCTTAACCAATCTTTGGATTAAGACGATTACCATTAATAAGTGCGCAGCCAGGCCCACACATTCTCATCTGCGGGCAGTCCCCTTTATCAAAATGTGACAATCGGTGGCCAAACGAGAGATAAGAGAGATGCAGTCAACCCGCTTTCCTACCTTGTCTTGAAATCTGTAGCTCAAACTCATCTTCCTCAGCCGAATCTGACTGTTCGTTATCATGCAGGCTTAGATGCTCGCTTTATGAATGAGTGTATCGAAGTCATGAAGCTTGGTTTCGGTATGCCGGCCTTCAATAATGATGAAATCATCATTCCGTCCTTTATCGCAAAAGGCGTTTTGGAAGAAGATGCTTACGACTACAGTGCTATCGGCTGTGTGGAAACTGCTGTGCCTGGTAAATGGGGCTACCGTTGTACAGGTATGAGCTACATGAACTTCCCTAAGGTGCTCCTCATCACTATGAACGATGGAATTGATCCGGCATCTGGTAAGCGCTTTGCACCAAGCTTCGGTCATTTTAAAGATATGAAGAGCTTTGCTGAGCTGCAAACGGCTTGGGACAAGACCTTGCGCCACTTGACCCGCATGAGTGTCATCGTGGAAAATTCTATCGACCTGTCTCTTGAAAGAGAAGTGCCGGATATCCTCTGCTCAGCTTTGACAGATGACTGTATCGGACGCGGTAAGCATTTGAAAGAGGGCGGAGCTGTCTATGACTATATTTCCGGTCTTCAAGTCGGTATTGCCAATCTATCAGACTCATTGGCAGCTATCAAAAAGCTGGTCTTTGAGGAAGGCAGGCTGACTCCGGCTGAACTCTGGCATGCACTTGAAACGGACTATGCAGGTGAGCGTGGTAAAGAAATTCAAGAGATGCTGATTCATGATGCACCAAAATATGGTAATGATGATGATTACGCAGATAAGCTAGTGACAGATGCTTATGATATTTATGTGGATGAAATCGCTAAATATCCAAATACCCGTTATGGCCGCGGTCCAATTGGCGGTATCCGCTACTCTGGAACGTCTTCTATTTCAGCCAATGTAGGTCAAGGTCGCGGGTACCTTGGCGACACCAGATGGCCGCAATGCCGGAACACCGCTCGCTGAAGGCTGCTCTCCATCCCACAATATGGACAAGAACGGCCCAACCTCCGTATTGAAATCTGTTTCCAAATTACCGACAGACGAAATCGTAGGTGGCGTTCTGCTCAATCAAAAAGTCAATCCTCAGACCCTGTCTAAGGAAGAAGATAAAGTGAAACTTATTGCCTTGCTTCGTACATTCTTTAACCGTCTGCATGGCTATCATATCCAATACAATGTCGTTTCTCGGGAAACATTGATTGATGCTCAGAAGCATCCTGAAAAACACCGCGATTTGATTGTTCGCGTTGCAGGCTACTCTGCTTTCTTCAATGTGCTTTCCAAGGCGACGCAAGATGATATTATCGGACGTACGGAGCACACATTGTAAAAGAGGTCCAATTTATGGAATTCATGCTTGATACCTTAAATTTAGAGGAGATAAAAAAATGGTCGGAAGTCCTCCCCTTGGCGGGAGTGACTTCTAATCCGACCATCGCAAAAAAAGAAGGAAAAATAGACTTCTTCGAACGGATTCGCGCTGTTCGGGAAATCATAGGAGAAGGTCCATCTATCCATGTGCAGGTTGTTGCCAAGGATTATGAGGGAATCTTGAAAGATGCTGCTGAAATTCGAAAAAAATGCGGCGATGCTGTCTACATTAAAGTTCCGGTTACACCGGCTGGGCTGGCAGCTATCAAAACTCTTAAAGCAGAAGGCTACAAGATTACAGCGACAGCCATTTATACAACCTTTCAAGGGCTATTAGCTATTGAAGCGGGGGCTGACTATCTTGCTCCTTACTACAACCGCATGGAAAATCTCAATATTGATTCAGATGCTGTCATCAGCCAGTTGGCTCAGGCGATTGAGCGGGATCATTCCGCCAGCAAAATATTGGCAGCTTCCTTTAAGAATGTTGGTCAAATCAATCGTGCTTTGCTGATGGGGCCCAAGCCATTACAGCAGGACCAGATATCTTTTCAGCAGCCTTTGCTATGCCGTCTATCTCTAAGGCAGTGGATGACTTTGCCGCTGACTGGTCAGCCATTCACAATCAGGAATACATTTGAAAGGCATATATAATGCTCTATCTATAAAAAAGAAAGAGGTGTTCTATGAGAATTTTTGCAAGCCCGTCTCGTTATATTCAGGGAGAAAATGCCCTGTTTGAAAATGCAAAACAGATTCTTCAGTTAGGCAGCCATCCAGTCTTGCTTTGTGATGATGTGGTTTACCAGATTGTTGGGGAGAAATTCAATGACTACCTTACACGTTATGGCTTTCATGTGCTGCATGTCGCTTTTAACGGAGAAGCTTCTGACGCTGAAATAGATCGTGTCGTTGCTCTGGCTGAAAAAGACGGAGCAGACTTGGTTATTGGTCTAGGCGGTGGGAAAACGATTGACAGTGCGAAGGCGATTGCAGACATACTAGGTCGTCCTGTGGTCATTGCGCCAACCATTGCCTCTACAGATGCCCCAACTTCAGCACTTTCTGTTATCTATACTGAAGATGGCGCCTTTGAAAAGTACATTTTCTATAGTAAAAACCCTGAACTCGTCTTGGTGGATACGAAAGTGATTGCTGGAGCGCCAAAACGGCTTTTGGCTTCTGGGATTGCAGATGGTTTAGCGACTTGGGTAGAAGCGCGTGCTGTCCAGCAAAAAAATGGCACTACCATGCTGGGACAAAGACAGAGTCTGGCTGGTGTAGCGATTGCGAAGAAGTGTGAAGAAACACTGTTTGCAGATGGCCTGCAGGCTATCGCGGCCTGCGAAGCGAAAGTCGTGACTCCAGCTCTGGAAAATATTATTGAAGCCAATACCCTTCTCAGCGGCGTCGGCTTTGAGAGCGGAGGTTTAGCAGCAGCCCATGCTATCCACAACGGCTTTACAGCTCTCACAGGCGATATTCATCACCTGACCCACGGCGAAAAAGTTGCCTATGGAACCTTGACCCAGCTCTTCTTAGAAAACCGACCTAAAGAAGAATTGGAAAAATATATTCGCTTCTATCAAAAGATTGGTATGCCGACCACTCTGAAAGAAATGCATTTAGAAAATGCCAGCTATGAAGACTTGCTCAAAGTTGGTCAGCAAGCGACAATTGAGGGCGAAACCATCCATCAGATGCCATTTGAGATTTCAGCTTCTGACATTGCAGGTGCCATCCTAGCAGTTGACCAATATGTCAGAGATTTGGATAAATAAAAGCAAAATACAAAACAAGCCACCTTTCAACCGTAGGGCTGATAATGTGGCTTGTTTTTTGGTGGAGAGCTCCCTTGTCTGATGTGTCTGGCAGTCATGAAATTCCGTCTTTCAAAATCCCTTGAAAATGGTATAATAGAAACAGTACAAAAAATGGAGAAAAGAATGGCTTATTATAATCACAAAGAAATTGAGCCCAAGTGGCAGAAATACTGGGCAGAGCACCATACATTTAAGACAGGTACGGACAAGGACAAGCCTAACTTTTATGCGCTGGACATGTTTCCTTACCCATCAGGAGCGGGGCTCCATGTAGGGCATCCGGAGGGCTACACGGCGACAGATATCCTCAGCCGCTACAAGCGGGCTCAGGGCTATAATGTCCTGCATCCTATGGGCTGGGATGCTTTTGGTCTGCCGGCTGAGCAATACGCCATGGATACAGGGAATGACCCGGCTGACTTTACAGCAGAAAACATCGCCAACTTTAAGCGTCAAATCAACGCTCTGGGCTTCTCCTATGACTGGGACCGGGAGGTCAATACGACTGACCCTAACTACTACAAGTGGACCCAGTGGATTTTCACCAAGCTTTACGAAAAAGGCCTGGCTTATGAAGCTGAAGTCCCAGTAAACTGGGTTGAAGAGCTGGGAACTGCTATCGCCAATGAGGAAGTCCTGCCAGACGGCACATCTGAGCGCGGTGGTTATCCAGTTGTGCGCAAACCTATGCGTCAGTGGATGCTGAAAATCACAGCCTATGCAGAGCGTTTGCTCAATGACTTGGAGGAGCTGGACTGGCCAGAGTCTATCAAGGATATGCAACGCAACTGGATTGGCAAGTCAACCGGCGCCAATGTAACCTTCAAGATTAAGGACACAGACAAGGACTTCACCGTCTTTACCACTCGTCCGGACACTCTTTTTGGTGCGACCTATGCTGTCTTGGCTCCAGAGCATGCTCTCGTCGATGCCATTACAAGTGCAGAACAAGCTCAAGCAGTAGCAGACTACAAACATGCAGCCAGCCTCAAATCTGACCTGGCTCGGACTGATCTAGCTAAGGAGAAGACCGGTGTCTGGACAGGAGCTTATGCCATCAATCCTGTCAATGGCAAGGAAATCCCAATCTGGATTGCCGACTATGTACTTGCAAGCTACGGAACAGGAGCTATCATGGCTGTTCCTGCGCATGACGAGCGCGATTGGGAGTTCGCTAAGCAGTTTGACTTGGAAATTATTCCGGTTCTAGAGGGTGGCAATGTTGCTGATGCTGCTTACACAGAAGACGGTCCTCATATTAACTCTGGCTTCCTAGATGGCTTAGACAAGGCTGCCGCTATTGACAAGATGGTTTCTTGGCTGGAAGCAGAAGGTGTCGGAAACGAAAAAGTCACCTATCGCCTGCGCGACTGGCTCTTTAGCCGTCAGCGCTACTGGGGTGAGCCGATTCCAATCATTCATTGGGAAGACGGGACTTCAACGGCTGTCCCTGAAAATGAACTGCCGCTTGTCCTGCCTGTAACCAAGGATATCCGCCCCTCTGGTACCGGTGAAAGTCCATTGGCTAATCTGACTGACTGGCTGGAAGTGACTCGGGAAGATGGTGTCAAAGGACGCCGCGAAACCAACACCATGCCTCAATGGGCAGGTTCCAGCTGGTATTACCTGCGTTACATTGATCCGCACAACAATGAGAAATTAGCAGACGAAGACTTGCTCAAGGCTTGGCTGCCAGTTGACATTTACATCGGCGGTGCGGAGCACGCTGTGCTCCATCTCCTCTATGCTCGCTTCTGGCACAAATTCCTCTATGATATCGGAGTGGTTCCGACCAAAGAGCCTTTCCAAAAACTCTTTAACCAAGGGATGATTCTGGGGACTAGCTACCGTGATAGTCGAGGTGCCCTAGTGGCGACAGACAAGGTGGAAAAACGCGATGGTTCTTTCTTCAACATCGAAACAGGAGAAGAGCTGGAGCAGGCGCCTGCTAAGATGTCTAAGTCTCTGAAGAATGTAGTCAACCCAGATGATGTAGTAGAGCAGTACGGTGCCGATACACTTCGTGTCTATGAAATGTTCATGAGGCCGTTGGATGCATCCATCGCTTGGAGCGAGGAAGGTCTGGAAGGCAGCCGCAAGTTCCTGGATCGTGTCTACCGTTTGATTACAAGTAAAGAAATCGTTGCGGATAACAATGGTGCTCTCGACAAGGTCTACCATGAAACAGTCAAGTCTGTCACAGAGCAGATTGAGGAGCTCAAGTTTAATACAGCCATTGCCCAGCTCATGATCTTTGTCAATGCAGCCAACAAGGAAGAAAAACTCTATGTCGAATATGCCAAAGGCTTTGTCCAATTGCTGGCTCCTTTTGCCCCGCACTTGGCTGAAGAACTCTGGCAGGCAGTCGCTCAAACAGACCAGAGCATTTCCTATGTAGCTTGGCCAACTTATGACGAAAGCAAGCTGGTTGAGGCAGAGGTCGAAATCGTAGTTCAAATCAAGGGTAAAGTCCGTGCTAAGCTAATCGTAGCTAAGGACCTGAGCCGTGAGGAACTGCAGGAAATCGCTCTGGCAGATGAGAAAATTAAATCTGAAATTGCCGGCAAAGAAGTCGTGAAAGTGATTAGTGTGCCAAATAAACTAGTTAATATCGTGGTGAAATAATTAGTTTGTTACAGCATTATAGTGAATTTAGAGAGGAGTCGTTTAAAACGGCTCTTTTTTCAATCCCTTTCTTCTCTTAAATAGTAGAACTTTTCTCATTTTTCGGTTTTCTCTTGTATTAGTTCTAGGTTTTATTTATAATCATTATAAATAAAAAGAAAGAGAAAATTTAAATAGTGGAAGAACATAAAATTGATACGAACTTTAGTGGGCGGCTGAATATATTGCGAGCAGGGGTTTTAGGAGCTAATGACGGCATTATTTCCATAGCAGGTGTGGTTATTGGGGTGGCTAGTGCGACGGACGATATCTGGATTATATTTCTATCTGGTTTAGCGGCAGTCTTTGCGGGTGCCTTTTCTATGGCTGGTGGAGAGTATGTTTCTGTTTCTACTCAAAAGGATACAGAAGAAGCTGCTGTTGCCAGAGAGCGGGAGCTTTTAGAGAAAAATCCGGATATCGCTAGACAGTCTCTCTATGCTGCCTATGTTCAAAATGGCGAGTGTGAGACTTCTGCCCAGCTCATGACCAATCGGGCTTTTCTCCAAGAGCCGTTGGAGGCTTTGGTGCAGGAAAAATATGGAATCGAGATTGAGGAGTTCACTAATCCCTGGCATGCTGCCGTATCAAGCTTTTTAGCCTTTGCTGTTGGTGCGCTTTTTCCTATGATTACCATTATCCTGCTTCCCGCCAATATCCGTATCTGGGCAACCGTTCTAATCGTGGCCTTGGCCCTTTTGGGAACAGGCTATACCAGCGCTAGATTGGGCAAAGCACCGCTCAAAAATGCCATGATTCGCAACCTCGTGATCGGTCTTTTAACCATGGCAGTCACCTATGCAGTAGGGCAAGTCTTTGCAATTTAGATAGTAGAAAAAGTTGAAGTCAGTAGTTTTACTGACTTTTTGAATTGTTAAATCTAGAGAAAAAATCCAGCTTTAACTATTTTCTGAATGAGTTCAGCGCCCTTTTTTCCTATTCTCTAATTCCAAAGTTCGAGAGAAAGAAGTGTCATGCACTTCTTTTTTGTGAAAATTTTCTTTATATCAAGAAAACTTTTGGAAAATATGATATAATAGGTGCGTATAAAATATGAAAAGGAGTTTTTGTAACATGGCAAAACTTACTGTTAAAGACGTTGATTTGAAAGGTAAAAAAAGTCCTCGTTCGTGTAGACTTTAACGTACCATTGAAAGACGGAGTGATTACAAATGACAACCGTATCACTGCTGCTCTTCCAACTATTAAATACATCATTGAGCAAGGCGGTCGTGCAATTCTCTTCTCTCACCTTGGACGTGTCAAAGAAGAAGCAGACAAAGAAGGTAAATCACTTGCACCAGTTGCTGCAGACTTGGCTGCTAAACTTGGTCAAGACGTTGTTTTCCCAGGTGTCACTCGTGGTGCTGAATTGGAAACAGCTATCAATGCTCTTGAAGATGGACAAGTTCTTTTGGTTGAAACACTCGTTTTGAAGATGTGGACGGCAAGAAAGAATCTAAAAACGATCCAGAACTTGGTAAATATTGGGCATCTCTTGGAGATGGTATCTTCGTAAACGATGCATTCGGTACTGCTCACCGTGCACACGCATCTAACGTAGGTATCTCAGGTAACGTTGAAAAAGCAGTTGCTGGCTTCCTTCTTGAAAACGAAATTGCCTACATCCAAGAAGCGGTTGAAACTCCAGAACGTCCATTCGTAGCTATTCTTGGTGGTTCAAAAGTATCTGACAAGATCGGTGTTATCGAAAACTTGCTTGAAAAAGCTGATAAAGTCCTTATCGGTGGTGGTATGACTTACACGTTCTACAAAGCGCAAGGTATCGAAATCGGTAACTCACTTGTAGAAGAAGACAAATTGGATGTTGCGAAAGCTCTTCTTGAAAAAGCAAACGGCAAATTGATCTTGCCAGTTGACTCTAAAGAAGCAAATGCTTTTGCGGACTATACTGAAGTGAAAGATACTGAAGGTGAAGCAGTGGATCCAGGCTTCCTTGGCCTTGATATCGGTCCTAAATCTATCGCTAGATTTGATGAAGCCTTGACTGGTGCGAAGACTGTTGTTTGGAATGGACCTATGGGTGTATTTGAAAACCCTGACTTCCAAGCTGGTACAATCGGTGTTATGGACGCTATCGTGAAACAACCTGGCGTAAAATCAATCATCGGTGGTGGTGACTCAGCTGCCGCAGCCATCAACCTTGGCCGTGCAGACAAGTTCTCATGGATTTCTACTGGTGGTGGTGCATCAATGGAACTCCTTGAAGGTAAGTATTGCCAGGACTTGCAGCATTGACTGAAAAATAAGCAGTAAGTTTGGAAACTTTGATCTTGTTGAGAACAAGTACAAAACTGTAATAAGGAAAGACTAGCGAAAGCTGGTCTTTTTCTTGTATTCTCATTGTCCAGCTGTAGGGAAAAGTCCTACAATAAAAATACGTTTTTCCTTGGATGTCTAAATCTGCATAAAGGTAAATAAAACGAGCATAAAATGCTTGCAAAACTGAGAAAAACTTGTTAGGATATAAGATATATATATTTATTCTGATGCTTAAAGAGGGTCAAAATGAGAAAGAAACTTCCGATTGGTGGTTTCCATTACTTTTTGATTTTCTGAAGGCATGAGAAAACTGCATACTGTAAAAGTTAGCAGAGGGAGGAGAAAAATGAAGAAAAAAGAAGTTTTTGGTTTTCGGAAAAATAAGGCTGTTAAAACTTTATGCGGTGCTGTTCTAGGTGCGGCTTTTTTAACGTCAACGATGCAAGCAAGAGCAGATGAAGTAGTATCTGATACCAATAGTCCTATCAATACTGAAATGGTAGGTACTGGAAATGCAGCGACCAATCTACCTCAAGCTCAAGGGCCAGCCAGTCAGGCATCTCAAGAGAGTCAGGCGCGAGCAGGTCAGGCAGATGGCGGTGTGATAGTGACTGTTCCAACAGCTGGTTTAGATGAAAGCGTCAAAAAGGCTCAAGAAGCTGGGCTGACAGTGGTCAAAGACCCAGCTGTTGACAAAGGAGTAGCTCAGACTGCTCAAGAAACTGCAGACAAAAAAGCGGAGATTGCAGAAGATTATGAAGCGCAAGTAACCGATATTGATGCCAAGGTCAAGGAGTACAAAGAAAAAGTATCAGCCTACGAGGCGGAAGTGGCTCGGATTACAGCAGAAAACAAAGCGACAGCGGAACAATACGCTAAAGATTTGGCTGCTCATCAAGCAGAAGTAGCTCGGATCACAGCAGAAAATGCTCAGCTGAAAGCAGATTATGAAGCGGCACTTAGTAAATACAAAACAGATTTAGCAACGATTCAAAAGACCAATGCGGATAACGCGGCGGCTTACCAAGCGGCAAAAGCGGCCTATGATGCAGAATTAGCCCGTGTCCAAAAACTGAACGCAGAAACAAAGGCTAATTATGATGCAGCTCTGGCGGCTTATGCAAGTGAGCTGGATCGCGTTCAGAAGGCGAATGCGGCGGCTAAGGCACGGTATGAAAAAGCTTTAGCGGATACTCAAGCTGCAAATGCTAAGATTGCTGCTGATAATGAAGCTATTAAACAGCGGAATGCGGCTGCAAAAGCGGCCTACGAGGCAGCACTTGTCCAATATCAAACAGATTTAGCAACTGTCCGAAAGACCAATGCTGATAATGAAGCGGCATATCAAGCGGCTCAGGCGAATTATCAGGCAGAATTGGCCCGTATCAAAAAGGAAAATCAAGATAAAAAAGATCAATATGAAGCAGATTTAGCAGCTTATGAAGCTAAAAAGACTCAAATTGAAGCTGAAAATGCCGCAGCTCAAAAAGAATATGAGCAAAAGCTAGCAGAGAATCAAGCTAAGAATGCCACTATAGCAGCTGAAAATGAAGAAATCAAGAAGCGTAATGCTCAAGCCCAAGCAAATTATCAAGCTCAGTTGGCCCAGTATAATGCTGATTTGGCTGTCTATAACACAAAATTAGCCAAGTATCAGCAAGATAAGGATAAATATGATGCTGAACAGGCCAAGATTAAGGATGGTCTGGCTCTCGCAGAAACAAAGAAGGCTGAAGACGGTCATTTGAGCCGTCCAATTGCGCAAAGCCTGGTTTTCAAATCAGAACCTAATGCTGATCTGTCACTGACTACAACTGGTGAGTTTGTCAGCTATGCTGGCATGGAAGCCGCTGTGAAGAATACTGCAGAGTTTTCTAAGAAACTCTTCCAGTTGGACAACTTCAAAGTAACAGATATTCAAAATGCTAACTATCAGACCAATCAGCAGGAAAGCTTTGGTACGGTTGGTAAGTATGCAGACTATAGTTCTAACGTAACAAGTGGTAAAGGGCCAACTGAATGGTCTTCTGTCTTGTTGCGTCGTGGTGAGTCTGCTACAGCAACCTATACAAATCTCCAGGGGACTTATTATCGAGGGAAAAAGTTTCTAAAATTGTCTATACTTATACCCTTGATCCAAGCTCCCAATTTAAGAACGATAAGGCTTGGTTAGGTATTTTTAAAGACCCGACCATGGGAGTTTTTGCTTCAGCTTATACAGGAAATTTTGAAGATGCAACCTCTCTCTTTGTGAAGACGGAATTTGTCTTTTATGATGATAAAGGCCAACCTATTAATTTTGATCAGGCTTTGATGTCCGTGGCTTCCCTCAACCGTGAAGCTAATTCTATCGAAATGGCCAAAGATTATACCGGAACTTTCAACAAGATTTCGGGTTCATCTATTGGTGAAAAGAACGGTCAAATCTATGCGACCGAGTCTGAAAACTTCCGAGAAGGAGAGGGCGGTTCTCGTTTTACAATGTATACACGCCGCGGTGTGCCTGGCTGGGATACTACAGATGCTCCGAATTCATGGTATGGAGCAGGGGCGGTAGAAATTTCTGGCACTACCAACAGCATGACGATTGGAACAATTTCGTCTTCTGAAGTGTTAGGCCAGCCAGCAGCAACTGATCCACGTAGGCTGACAAACTAGCTCCTAAGAAACCAAATATTTGGTTTGCGATTAATGGTGATATCCGAGCGACTGATCTGCCAATCATCACAGTAGAAGAACCGGAAGCGCCCGTAGCTCCTACAGCTCCTGCAGTGCCAAGTGAAGAAGCGCTTAAGCCTTTGGATCCAGCTCCAACTGCACCAACACCGAAGGCTCTTCCAACACCTCCGGCAGCACCGACTTATGAAAAAGAACCGACGCCACCGACGCGTACACCGGATACCCCAGAGCCTAGTAAGCCTTCTGAGCCAAGCTATGAAGTAGAAAAAGCTGTCCGGCCAGAAGTGGTAGAACCGACCTATGAAAAGGAGCCAACACCTCCGGCAGTACCGACTTATGAGAAGGAGCCGGAAGCGCCAACTCCTACACCGGATACCCCAGAGCCTAACAAGCCGGTGGAACCAACTTATAGCCCGCTGCCAACCTCCCCAGCAGAGCCTGTTTATCAAAAAGAGCCAGCAGCGCCTGTAGCTCCGACTGTGCACTATCATTATCATCTCTTGCAATCTCAACCGCAGATTCATAAAGAGATTCAAAATGACCAAGGCACTAATATTGATAAGACTCTGGTGGCTAAGCAGTCCGTCGTTCAGTTTGCCTTAAAGACAGAAGCTCTTCCAGCCGGACGCAGTGAAACGACTTCCTTTGTCATTGCTGATCCGTTGCCAAGTGGTTATGAAGTTGACTTAGAAGCAACAAAGCTGCTAGTGCAGGTTTTGACGTCAGCTATGATAAGGCTGGTCACACAGTGACATTTAAAGCAACTGCAGCAATGCTAGCTACTTATAACGCTGATAGGACCAAAGAAGTTGCTACGCTCTTTCCAACAGTGGTTGGCCGAGTACTCAATGATGGTGCAACTTATACTAATAATTTCACCCTGACCGTCAATGATGCCTATGGTGTCCGCTCAAACGTAGTACGCGTGACCACACCAGGCAAGCCTGATGATTCAGACAATCCTAGCAATAATTACATCAAGCCAACCAAGGTCAATAAAAACAAGGCAGGCTTGGTGATTGATGGTAAGGAAGTCTTGGCTGGTTCGACCAATTACTACGAGCTGACTTGGGATTTGGATCAGTATAAGGGTGACAAGTCATCTAAGAGCACGATTCAAAAAGGTTTCTACTATGTAGATGACTATCCGGAAGAAGCACTTGAACTTCGTCCGGAATTAGTCAAGCTAGTAGATGCAGATGGCAAGGCTGTGGCAGGTGTGACAGTGACCCACTATGAGAGTCTTGAAAAAGCCCCTGCAGCAGTTCGAGAGCTCCTTCAAAAGGCGAATATCACTGTTAAAGGTTCTTTCCAACTCTTTGCAGCAGACGATGCCCAAGCCTTTTATGACCAATATATCGTAACAGGTAAGTCTTTGACCATAACAAGTCCTATGGCAGTCAAAGAAGGAATGGGCCGCACAGGCGGTAAATTCGAGAATCGGGCTTATCAAATTGACTTTGGAAATGGTTATGCGGCAGACGTAGTCGTCAACAATGTTCCTAAAATCAGTCCTGCAAAAGATATTGCCCTGAGCCTTGATCCAGCAAGTGCAGAAAACTTGGATGGCAAGGAACTGACTTTGGGACGGCATTTTAACTATCGTCTCATCGGAGGCTTGATTCCTGCTAACCACTCTGAAGATTTGACAGACTATAGCTTTGTGGATGATTATGACCAACGAGGAGATGAGTACACGGGTGCTTACAAAACCTTTGCCAAAGTGGACATCACGCTCAAAGATGGTAAGGTGATAAAGGCTGGTACAGATTTGACTGAGTATACAGCTGCGAATGTTGATCTTGAGAAAGGCTTGATTTCTATTCGTTTCAAGGAAGAATTCTTAGAGACTATTTCTCTGGATTCAGCTTTTCAGGCTGAAACCTATCTACAGATGAAGCGGATTGCTGCGGGTACTTTTGAAAATACCTACATCAATACTGTCAATCGTGTGGTCTATGCTTCAAATACAGTTACAACAGTCACTCCTAAGGCACAGCATCTGCTTGTTTCAGATGTAAACGATCCAAGAAGAGCCAATCCAACTGCAGTGGCTAAAAAGATTCCTGTTTCACTTCTGCCAGAAACGGGAGCCAAAGATACAGTCTATCTGCCATATCTAGGTTTAGCAGCCATTATTGGTGCTTTAGGTCTAGGAAAATTGAAAGGTAAAGAAGACTGATAATAGATGAGGCTAGGGATTCTCTAGCCTGTTTATCTTTAAGAATACTGCAAAATCTCATGTAGCAAAAGTCTAAATCATTTGTAACATGACAAAAACATAACTCTAAAAAAACTGACATGTAAATGAGGTATGATTTTTTTATCATCAAATTATACGGAGAAAAACAGTTATGAAAAAAACATTTGCTAAAGCGACTCTTGGTTTAACTTCCACAGCTTTTTTGGCGACAATCGGCGCTCAAACTGTTCATGCAGATTCTTATGTTGTCCAGCAAGGGGACTCTTTTTTTGCCATTGCTAGTGCCAATGGAATGAATCCTTACGAACTTGCTGCCAATAATGGAAAGACAATTTTTGATACGATTAACCCAGGAGATGTGCTGCAAGTAAATGGTACAGCTTTGGCTCAGACTTACAATCCTTACAGCGCTCCAGCTTATGAAGCGACAAGTGATGCTGCTTTGGTATCTGATACTGAAGATGTTGTCTTAAATACACCAACTGACTATGGCAATTCTTACCCAATCGGCCAATGTACTTGGGGCGTGAAAGAAATGGCGCCTTGGGCAAGTAACTGGTGGGGCAATGCTAATACTTGGGCAATCAACGCTGGTGCTCAGGGTTATGCAACAGGAAATGTTCCAGTACCAGGCGCTATTGCAGTTTGGGATGGTGGCGAATACGGACATGTTGCTTATGTGACAGATGTGCAAAGCGACAGCTCAATTCAAGTTCTAGAAGCGAACTACAATCGCCAAAGCAGATTAACAACTATCGTGGCTACTTTAACCCGAATGAATTTATGGGTGGAGTTACCTACATTTATCCAAACTAAAGAAATAAAAACGCGGCTGGGACAGATAATGTCTCAGCTTTTAAATAGTCAATAGCTCTTGATGCGCTAGCTGATAGAGCTTTTTCTTTGTGCGAGAAAAGTCCTGAGCAGAAAGAGTTTTTTTGAGACGAAATATGTTAAAATGAAGAGAGGGAGGATTTCCTGGAAGGAGACTAATGAGTTATTTCAATAAGTACAAGTTTGATAAATCGAAATTTCGTCTGGGCATGCGTACCTTTAAAACCGGTCTGGCTGTTTTCATCATTCTACTGCTCTTTGGCCTTTTTGGTTGGAAAGGGCTGCAAATCGGTGCTTTGACGGCAGTCTTTAGTCTTCGTGAGGATTTTGATAAGAGTGTCCACTTCGGGACATCGCGAATCTTGGGAAACAGCATCGGTGGTTTTTACGCTCTGCTATTTTTCATTGCCAATAGTGTCTTTAAGGAGCAATATTGGGTCACCCTCCTTTTGGTACCGGTCTGTACTATGCTGACAATCATGACCAATGTCGCTATGAACAACAAGGCGGGAGTCATTGGCGGAGTATCTGCCATGCTGATTATTACCCTGTCTATTCGGCCGGAAGATACCATCTTGTATGTCTTTGCCAGAATCTTTGAAACCTTTATGGGAGTCTTTGTTGCGATTCTGGTAAATTCTGATATAGATCGGCTGCGAACCATCTTTGAAAAGAAAAAATAAAATCTGTGTAAGAAAATCTGACATTATTTCTTGACATAAGATTGATTTCAGCCTATAATAGTGCGTAGAGAGGAATTTGAATGAAGGAAAAAGAGTTTCGCCGAAACATGGCAGTCTTTCCCATCGGCAGTGTTATGAAACTGACGGACCTATCTGCCCGTCAGATCCGTTATTATGAAGACCAGAATCTGATTACCCCTGCTCGGAATGAGGGCAACCGTCGGATGTATTCTTTGAATGATATGGACCGCCTTTTAGAAATTAAAGATTATATTTCGGAAGGTTATAATATCGCTGCGATTAAGAGGAAATATGCTGAGCGTGAAGCCAAGTCCCGCAAGACCATTAGTGACAAAGATGTCCGCCGTGCCCTGCATCATGACATCTTGCAGCAAGGCCGTTTTGCTTCTTCTCTGCCAACCTTTGGTCAGATGCGTCGACCATAGCTATTTTGTTTGAATTACAAGGAGAAATTTAATGTCTATTACAGCAGCTGATATCCGTCGCGAAGTAAAGAGAAAAATGTTACCTTTATTCGTCTTATGTTCTCTGATATTTTAGGGACTATGAAGAATGTGGAAATTCCTGCCACGGATGAACAGCTTGACAAGGTCTTATCCAATAAAGCCATGTTTGATGGTTCTTCCATCGAAGGTTTTGTCCGTATCAATGAATCAGATATGTATCTTTATCCTGATTTGGATACTTGGACAGTCTTTCCTTGGGGGGATGAAAACGGCAGTGTAGCGGGTCTGATTTGCGATGTGTACACGACTGATCATGTACCGTTTCTAGGGGATCCTCGCAGCAACCTCAAGCGCGCCCTCAAGCATATGGAAGAGCTAGGATTCAAGTCCTTTAATCTCGGACCAGAGCCAGAGTTCTTCCTCTTTAAGCTGGATGAAAATGGTGATCCGACGCTGGAAGTAAATGACAAGGGTGGTTATTTTGACTTGGCGCCGACAGATTTGGCAGACAATACTCGTCGGGAAATCGTCAATGTCCTGACCAAGATGGGCTTTGAAGTAGAAGCTAGTCACCATGAGGTAGCGGTCGGCCAGCACGAGATTGACTTTAAGTATGATGAAGTGCTTCGTGCTTGTGATAAGATTCAGATTTTTAAGCTGGTTGTCAAGACCATTGCTCGTAAGCACGGTCTGTATGCAACCTTTATGGCTAAGCCTAAGTTTGGCATTGCAGGATCTGGTATGCACTGTAACATGTCCCTCTTTGATCAAGACGGAAATAATGCCTTCTTCGATCCAGAAGATCCAAAAGGTATGCAGCTGTCAGAAACAGCCTACCATTTCTTGGGTGGTTTGATTAACCATGCCTATAACTATACAGCTATCATGAACCCAACGGTTAACTCATACAAACGTCTGGTTCCTGGCTATGAAGCACCAGTTTATATCGCTTGGGCAGGACGCAATCGTTCACCGTTGGTGCGCGTGCCGGCTTCTCGTGGTATGGGTACTCGCTTGGAGTTGCGCTCCGTTGATCCGATGGCCAATCCATATATTGCTATGGCTGTTCTCTTGGAAGTTGGACTGCACGGTGTTGAAATAAAATCGAAGCTCCAGCCCCAATCGAAGAGAATATCTACATCATGACTCCAGAGGAGCGGAAGGAAGCAGGAATTACAGACCTGCCATCAACTCTTCACAATGCCTTGAAGGCCTTGACAGAAGACGAAGTTGTTAAAGCAGCACTTGGCGAGCATATCTATACAAGCTTCTTAGAAGCTAAGCGCATTGAGTGGGCTAGCTATGCAACATTTGTCTCTCAATGGGAAGTGGATAATTATCTAGATTTATACTAAACTTAGAGCAGGAGGATTGGCATATCCCCTGCTTTTTCGTGGAGGAGGAGAAAAATGGAAGAATTTCATGATTTTATTAAGCGGGTTTTTGATGAGCAATATGAGGCTTGTTTTGGTTCAGGTATGCTTGAAAAACTTGAACCTCAAGATTATTATCTAAGGCGGGAGGAAGATGGACGGTTAACTGCCTTGCTCCATGCCCAACAGGTGTTGGAAAACATTCATATCAAGGCTTTGGTGGTGGATAAAGAATATCAGAAAAGAGGATTGGGAGCCAGTCTGCTGGCAGAATTAGAAGAAAAGGCTACAGAAGCTGGAGTAACTAGCATTACCTTGTCCACTAAATCTTATCAGGCCAGGGATTTTTACATCAAGCAAGACTATGAAATCTATGCCAGTCTATCAGATGTCCCACAAAAGGGCATTACCAAATATCATTTTATCAAGCGATTAAACTGAGCTATTCTCAAATAGATGGAAGCCAATTTGGCTTCTGTTTTTTAATATTCATTTGCATACATTCGGTATGTATGTTAAAATAAAGCTTAAGAAAAGGAGAACAAATGATTACCAGTTTATACCCCGTTTTAATGAGCGAAGATGTCCATCAAGCGGCACAATTTTTCATTGACCATTTCCAATTTCAGGAATCTTTCCGTTCAGATTGGTATATTAGTTTAAAGAATATCGAGAGTGGTTTTGAGCTTGCTTTTATTGATAGCAAGCATGGGACAGTGCCACAAGCCTACCAGTCTAAGGCGAGTGGCCTAATCATCAATATCGAAGTTGACAATGTGGATTGTTTTTATGAAGAATTGCGTCAGCAAGGAGAAATGGAGTTCCTTCTTCCCATTAAGAGTGAAGATTTTGGCCAGCGCCATTTCATTGTGGAAGCGCCTGGTTCTGTTTTGGTTGATGTCATTCAAGTTATTCCACCTAGCGCTGAGTTTGCGGCAAATTATTTGGAGAGTGAAGATGAATAAAAAACAGCAGGCTTCCTTAGAGACAAGCAAGAAAATATTAGCTATCGCCCGGAAACATTTTTCTTTAAAGGGTTTTTCAGAAACTTCCTTGGAAGAAATTGTAGATGAGTTGGGAATGACAAGAGGCGCACTTTATCATCATTTCGGGAATAAGAAAACTTTATTTACCGCCGTACTGGCACAAATTCAGTCCGAACTGGGATCTTATGTAGAAAAAAACGCCCTGGAAGTACACGATTTTTGGGAGCAGTTGGTGGAAGGCTGTGTTGCTTTTGTTCGTTTTGCGACCTTGACGGAAAATAAACGTATTCTCCTGCTTGATGGTCCCAATGTCGTTGAGTGGAAAGAGTGGCGTCGTCAGGATGAGGCTAATTCTTTCTTTCATTTGAGAGAACAATTAGACATTTTATCTAAAGAAGGAAGACTTATCTCTATTGATTTGGATATGGCAGCTCATATGATTTCAGGCGCCTTGAATGAGTTGTCTCTTTTTCTAGCTGAGAAAGAGGATGAAGCAGAAGTCAGAGGAGCAGTGAGAAGTCTGTTAAGGGGAATTAAAAATTATGGCGAAAAAGGTTAAAGATTATTATGATTTGGTTTATGCGGAGGATTTGAGCCGTCGCTTGCAAGAAGTCACAGATAAATTTGATGCTCAGCATTTTATGTCTCTGGTTGAAAGCGACTTAGAGGCTTTGGAATTTACTCAGCGTCAGGAGCTGCTGGCAAGGAGTATCAAAGAATGCTTGCCGCTTTCTTATGCTGATTCTCTGAAGGTTTTTGAGCAGATACTTGGTCCGGAGTTAGAGGGCGGCTTGGGGATGTTCTCAGAAGGGTACTGGTTGTGGCCGATTGGCAAATACGTAGAACTTTACGGAAGTCAGGAATTCGAGCTGAGTGCAGCCTTCAGCAAGGAATTAACCAAGCGATTTACTGGAGAATTTTCCATGCGACCCTTGCTGGCTAATTATCCTAAAGCTACGATGGATTTACTGCTAGAGTGGAGCCGAGATGAGAATATGCGCGTCCGCAGATTAGCCAGTGAGTGTATGCGTATCCGACTGCCTTGGGCTAAGAAGCAGACTGTGGGATTAGATTATTTTGATGAATTTACCGCTATTTAAAGAATCTAAAGGATGATGTGGATAAATCAATCCAAAAAAGTGTCGCTAATAATCTGAATGATTTATATAAAGAAGATCCTGAAAAATTCGAGAGGGTGATTGGGACTTGGCAAGAGGAAGAATTGAGTCCGAGTTGCGCTTGGATTATCAAGCATGCTTCGCGAACAAAAAATAAAGCAGAAAAATAAGCTTTGCTAGATTTAGCAAAGCTTATTTTTTAGTTGTCTTCGTCTGGTGTAAGCACCATCGGAATGATAATCGGTTCGCGCTCAGTGCTTTCGTAGAGGAAAGGACGCAAGGCGTTGACGATAGCGCCGCTGACAGATTGAATGCTGGCATCTTTATTCTTGAGTGCAATGCGAATAGCATTGAAGAGGATGCGCTGGCTTTGGCGAATGAGGTCTCCTGATTCGCGCATGTAGATAAAGCCGCGGCTGAGAATATCCGGACCGGCTAAGATCATCTTGGACTCAAAGTCAACTGTTGCGACAGCCAGAACAACACCGTCCTCTGACAGGTCTTTACGGTCGCGCAGGACTGCAGCTCCGATTTCACCAATGCGGTTCCCATCAACATAAATATCTTGAGCGTTGAAGCTGCCGGCAATACGGGCTGAGTCAGCTGTCAGAGCCAGCACATCACCATTGCTCATGATGAAGATATTGTCTTTTGGTACTCCAGTATCAACGGCTAGGCCTGCATGGACTTTTTGCATACGGTATTCACCATGGACTGGCATGAAATATTTAGGCTTGATCAAGCGAAGCATGAGTTTCTGCTCTTGTTGGCCACCGTGTCCAGAGGTGTGGATGTTGTTAATCTTACCGTGAATCACTTCTACACCAGCCTCGGAAATGATGTTAATCAGCTTGTTAACGCTGGTCGTATTACCAGGGATAGGACTAGATGAGAAGATGACTGTATCTCCAGGCTGCAGCTGAACCTGACGGTGAGTACCATTGGCAATCCGAGATAGAGCTGCCATCGGCTCACCCTGACTTCCGGTACACATAATCAGCACTTCACCAGCTGGATAGTCCTTGAGTTCATTTGGCTCGATGAAGGTATCTTTAGGAACCTTGATATAGCCCAGTTCAATCCCATTGACAATAGCCTTTCCATGGAGCGGCCAAAGACCGCAATCTTACGGCCGGTCTTAACAGCAGCATCTGCTGCCTGCTGGAGCCGGAAGATGTTTGAAGCAAAAGAGGCGAAAATAATCCGTCCATGAATGCCTTCGATAATCTTCATGATAGACTGTCCGACCACTTTTTCGGAATTGGTAAAGGTCGGAACTTCAGCATTGGTCGAGTCAGATAGGAGACAGAGCACACCTTCCTCGCCCAGAGCGGCCATACGGTGCAAGTCTGCCGGCTCACCGACTGGTGTAAAGTCAAACTTGAAGTCACCGGTACAGACAATCTTACCCTGCGGCGTATGGATGACAATTCCTAAGGGCTCTGGAATAGAGTGGGTTGTCCGGAAGAAAGTAGCTTTCAGATGCTTGAACTGCAGTTCTGTGTTTTGATTGATTTCATAGAGCTTGGCATCGCGCAAAAGTCCATGCTCTTCTAGCTTGCCGCGAATGAGGGCCAAGGCCAAAGGACCAGCATAGATAGGAACATTGGCTTGCTTGAGCAGGAAAGGAATACCGCCGATATGGTCCTCGTGCCCGTGGGTGATGAGGACAGCTTTTACGCGGTCAATATTTTCCACGATATAAGAGTAGTCAGGAATGACATAGTCAATTCCTAGCAGGTCGTCTTCTGGGAATTTGATACCAGCATCCACGATGATGATTTCATTTTGGTATTCAATCCCGTAGGTGTTTTTACCGATTTCGCCTAACCCACCAATCGCAAAAACGCCAACTTCTTTGGGTTTTAAGGTATATGCCATGGGTTAGAACTCCGTCAATTCAAAAGTGCCTGACTCTTTTTCGTATTCGAGGTGTTTGTCAGACAAGAGCTCGATAAATTCAATGTTGTAAGGGGTATTTTCTTCGATGAGCTTACGAGCCTGAATGCGACCTTCCAACTCGCTGTCAGCTTGAATATCCAAATAGAGGGCACGTGTTTTTTCACGGCGCGGACTGCGCTCTTTTGTTTCCTGATAAAAAACTTTGTAAATCATAAGATTCCTTTCTGTGATAAGGTCTAAAAAATAAAAGAAGGCAGGCGTTAGCGCATTTCTTCACATGATAAATTAAAAATGATAAATGGAAAGTGAGCGATTGCTGTGACTTCTGATAGGGCTTACTCAAATGAAGAGGCTAAAATGCTGTTTTAGCCTTGTATCTTATGGAAAAGTAAGAGTAATGAAATTGACCTGATGTTTAATTATTATTGTAATTATACCATAGAATGAGCTTAGGAAGCAAGTCGGGACGGTGAATTTCAGAGACGGTTT